>QFCS01000169.1_pt1 | contig 174577 bp, 174 predicted proteins | sample 3576561 | NCBI WGS metagenome assembly QFCS01 | reverse complement strand
TCGATCATGTCGCCGGTGTGCAGGTTGAAGCGGCGGATCTGGCTGGGCGAGATGTAGATGTCGTCGGTGCTCGCCGTGTAGCTGGTGTCCGGGGCCCGCAGGAAGCCGAAACCGTCGGGCAGCACTTCCAGCACGCCGTCCGCATACACCAGTTCACCGCCCTTGGCGCGCTTCTTGATGATGGCGAACATCAGCTCCTGCTTGCGCATGCGGCCAGGGTTTTCGATCTCAAGCGCTTCGGCCTGCTTGAGGACTTCAGACACGTGCAGTGCCTTGAGTTCGTTAAGGTGCATGGAATTCACTCCGAAAGGGAGTTGAGTCAAAACCGGGGGAGGGGGCGCCGGCGTCCGGATGGCGGACGGTGCGCGGAAAGAAGGGCGGGCGTCTGTCAGGCCCGCTGAAGCAAATTATGACAGGAAATAGGGGGCCGGGGAAACCGTGCCCGGGCGTTGCACCCGGGCACCCTTCAGCAAGGCGTCAGGCCAGTTGCTGGTCGATGAAGGCGGTGAGCTGCGCCTTGCTCACGGCGCCGACCTTGGTGGCGGCCAGCTGGCCATCCTTGAACAGCATCAGCGTGGGGATGCCGCGGATGCCGAACTTGGCGGGCACGTCGCGGTTGTCGTCCACGTTGAGCTTGGCGATCTTGAGCTTGCCGTTGTACGAGCCGGCCACTTCATCGAGGATCGGCGCAATCATCTTGCAAGGGCCGCACCATTCGGCCCAGAAGTCCACCAGCACCGGCGCTCCGGCCTCCAGCACATCAGCCTGGAAGCTGGCATCGGAAACGTGTTTGATCAGGTCGCTGGCCATGATTCATCCTAAAAGTCGTTGAACGGGGAGGGGTTACAGTTTGGGTCACATGCCAGCAGTTCAAGGTGTTCTCACACCCTCTGAGCGCACGGTCCGCATCATTGTGACAGAAACACCCATTTCCATGACGCCTGTAAGCTCGATCCGAGAGGCCGGTTCGCCGGCCGCGGGTGAGGGCCATCCATCGATGCGCCAATGGGCGCGCTGGATCGCGCACATCGATCAGGCCATGCAGGACCGTGCCGTGCCCGCCAGCCGTGTGGTGGTGCTGGTGCCCTATGCCCAATTGATGGACGCCGGGCGCAAGGCCTGGGCGGCGTCGCATCCGAGCGGGTTTGCCCCGCGTTTCGAATCCAGCCGCAACTGGGCCACCAGCCTGCGGCCCTTCCTGCCGGGTCCGGGCGATCTGAGCATGGACATGGCGCGCGACAGCCTGATGGCCGCGGCCCTGATCGAACGCGTGGCACCCGCGCGTGCCGATGCCGCCTTGCGCGCCATCATGGTGGGTCGCCTCGTGGAGGCCGCGCGACAGCTGGCCCCTTTGGCCGCCGCGCTGCCGCCCGAGGAACGGCTGACCTGGGCCGAACCGCTGCGCGCGTCGCTGGCGCCCGCCGCTTCCTCGTTGTACTGGGAGGGGCTGTTGGCCACGCTGGCGCTGACCTGGGTGAGCACCTCCGCCTATGCCACCGATGTGCTGTGGGCGCCGATGGCGCAGCCCGGCGGCCACGCCGATCTGCTGGTGGTGCTGCAGGGCTTTCAGGAAGACCCGTTGGCCATGGCCTTGGCCGCGCGTTGGGGTGAACAATCGCTGGTGTTGTCGCTCGGCGAAATGGACGATGGCGCCAGCGGTTTGCCGGGTCTGCACGCCTGCGGCGACGCGGAAGACGAAGCCCAGCGCGCCGCGGCCTGTGTGATCGCGCAGGTCAACCACGGACACGTGCCGGTGGCGCTGGTGGCCAACGACCGACTGCTTACCCGGCGCGTCAGCGCCATGCTGCATCGTGTGGGTGTGTCGGTGCGCGACGAGACCGGTTGGAAGCTCTCCACCACCCACGCGGCCGCGCAACTCATGAGCGTGCTGCGCGCGGTCGATGCGCGCGCCTCGATGGACGATGTGCTGGACCTGCTCAAGCAGGCCAAGGCCTGGCCCGAGGCACAGGTGCAGCAACTGGAACAGCTCGCGCGCGAAGCGGGTGTGTCGCGCTGGAAGGCCGCGCTGCAGCACGAGCGGCTTGCCGCGGTGATTCCCGAAGGCCTGCCCGCCTGGCTCGAGGGCTTGCAGGTGGGAAGACCCTTGACGATGTGGCTGGGCGACCTGGCCGCGGCGCTCAAGGCCTGTGGCCTGTGGACCTCGTTCGAGAGCGATCCCGCCGGACAACAACTGGTGCAGACCTTGCGTCTGGGCGAAGGCGCGGCCATGGAGCTGGCCGGCGTGACCCAGGCGGTGGACGGGTCCACGCGCGGTGGTGCGCGCCTGTCCCTCAGCGCCTTCACCGCCTGGGTGCGCGATGTGCTGGAGGGGGCGAGCTTCATGCCCCGCAGCGCGGGCGACGCGGCCGTGGTGGTTCTGCCCATGGCGCAGCTGCTGGGGCGGCCTTTCGCCGCCACCGTGGTGCCAGGCTGCGACGAGACGCACCTGAGTCCCAGCCCCGAGCCGCCCGGCGACTGGACGACGGCGCAGCGCGAGTTGCTGGGTCTGCCGTCCCGCGAGGCCTTGGCCCAGGCCGCGGCCAGTGCCTGGCGGGCCACGCTCGCCTTGCCGCATCTGGATCTGCTGTGGCGCACGCAGGAGCGCGGCGAGGCCGTGCTGCCGAGTGCCTGGGTACAGGCGTTGCCGGTGCAACCAGGGGTGGATCCACGTGACCTGCGCCCGCTCACGCCGGCGACCCAACCGAGGCCCGCGCCTTCCGCCAGCGATGTGTTGCCCGAGTCGCTCTCGGCCAGCGCCTACCAGGACTTGCGCGATTGCCCCTACCGTTTCTTCGCGCTGCGCCAGCTGCGCCTGGTCGAGGCCGCCGAGCTCGAAGCCGAGCCGGATCAGCGCGACATGGGCAACTGGTTGCACGCGGTGTTGCGCGCCTTCCATGAGCAGCGCGGCGACACCCGCCCGGGACGCGAGGTGGACCAGGCCTGGCTTGACCGGCTGGCCGACGAGACCGCCACCGCCATGGGCTTGAACGCGGGCGAGGGTGGGGCCGGTTTCCTGCCTTACCAGGCGGTGTGGCCCGCGCTGCGCGAGGGCTATCTGGACTGGCTGGCCGGTTTCGAAGCCACCGACGACCGGCCGGGCCCGCGCTTCGTCCAGGCCGAGGCCGAACGCGTCGCGAACGCAGGACCCTGGAAGCTCTACGGCAAGCTGGACCGTATCGATGCGCAGCACAGCCCCGAAGGACCGATTCCCTTCGTGATCGACTACAAGACCGAAAGCCGCAGCAAGACCCACGACCGCGTGAAAGAGCCACTGGAAGACACCCAGCTGGCCTTCTACGCGGCCCTGCTGCCCGACGACAACCTGCGCGCCGCCTACCTCAGCATCACCGACAAACGCGGCGACAGCGGCAAGGACGGCCCCACCTGGCTCGTGGAGCAACCGGACGTGCTGATGGCGCGTGAGCACCTGCAGGCCGGCCTCGCGCACGACATGGCGCGCGTGGCCGCCGGCCAGCCCATGCCGGCGCTCGGCGAAGGCCGCGTGTGCGACTTCTGCGCCGCACGGGGCCTGTGCCGCAAAGATTTCTGGACGCCCGCATGACGGCACCCGCCTACCGCATCAACGGCGCGCCCGCCGCGCGCGAAGCCTTCTATGCGCTGGCCTGCGATCCCGCGCGCAGCATTGCCGTGGAAGCCTGTGCCGGCGCGGGCAAGACCTGGATGCTGGTCTCGCGCATCCTGCGCGCGATGCTCGACGGCTGCGCGCCGCAGGACATCCTGGCGATCACTTTCACCAAGAAGGCGGCCGGTGAAATGCGCGACCGGCTCAACGCCGAGCTGCGCCGCTGGGCCACGCTGGCCGACGACGCCTTGGCCAATGAGTTGCGCGCGCGTGGTCTGAGCGAGACCGATGCCCGGCGGCGCGTGCCCGAGGCCCGAGGCCTGTACGCGCGCGTCACCGCCATGGGTCGTCCCGTGCAGGTGCGCACCTTCCACAGCTGGTTCGCCGCGTTGCTGCGCGGAGCGCCGCTGTCGGTGCTGCAGGAACTGCAGTTGCCGGTGCAGTACGAGTTGCTCGAAGACGACGCGCGCGCGGTGGCCCAGGTCTGGCCGCGTTTCTACGCGGCGCTCGCCGCCAGTCCCCTCGAGCGAGAGGACTTCATGGCCAGCGTGGCCGAGCACGGTCGCCACCAGACGCTGGTGGCACTGAAAAAGACCCTCGACAAGCGCGTGGAGTTCGCGCTGGCCGATGCGGCAGGTGTGGTCGAGGCATCGGTCGAGCCGATGGCGCAGCGCTACCCGGAGTTCGCGGGGTTCGACGAGCCGGTGCAATGGCTGGTGCAGGACGCCCGTGCCGTCACGCTGCTGCGCGAAGCCGCTCAGGCCCTCGGGCGCGCGAGCGCGCCGACCTTCTCCGCCAAGGGCGTCGAGCTCGAGCAGGCGCTGGGCCAGGCCGATGGCACGGGTGCGCTCACGGCCTTGCTCACGCAGAAGGACGAGCCGCGCAAGTTCAGCGACAAGCTCGCCGGCATCGAGGCCGTGCGTGCCGCGCAGCAACTGGCGCTGCGAACGCTCGAGGCCCTGCGCCAGCACCGTGCCTGGTTGCACCACCAGCGCCTCTCACGCCTGGCCCGCGTGTTGCTCATGAGCTTTGCCACCTTCAAGCGCGAACGCGGCTGGGTCGACATGAACGACGTGGAGGGTGCGGCGCGCCGCCTGCTGGGCGACGCTGAGCTCTCGGGCTGGCTCCAGCAGCGGCTGGACGCGCGCGTGCGCCACGTGCTGATCGACGAATTCCAGGACACCAACCCGTTGCAATGGCAGGCCCTCTACGGCTGGCTCTCGGCCTATGCGGGCGCGGGCCCGGGCGAGGCACCCTGCGTGTTCCTGGTGGGCGACCCCAAGCAATCGATCTACCGCTTCCGTCGCGCCGAGCCGCAGGTGTTCAAGGCGGCGCAGGCCTTCGTGGTGCAAGGCCTGGCCGGTGCGTTGCTCAGTTGCGATCACACGCGCCGCTGTGCGCCAGCGGTGGTGGACGCGCTCAACGCCGCCATGGGGGCGGCGGTGCAGGCCGGCGAATACGGCAGCGACTACCGTCCCCACACCACCGAAAGCACCGCGCAAGGCGAGGTGTTGTGTCTGCCGCAGCTGCCACGCAGCCTGCTGGAGCGAAATCAGTCGGGGAACGATGGCGAGCCCGTGTGGCGCGACAGCCTGACCACGCCGCGCGTGCTGCCCGAAGACAGCCTGGCCGCGCTGGAAGCCGGGCAGGCCGCCGACTGGATCGCCACCGAGGTGGCCGACGGGCGCCTGCTGCCCGACGACATCATGGTGCTGTCGCGCCGCCGCGAGCGCCTGGCCCGGATGCACGAGGCGCTGCTCGAACGCGGCCTGGCCAGCGAACAACCCGAAAAGCTGGAACTCGGCGAAGCGCCCGCCGTGCAGGACGTGGTGGCGTTGCTGGACGCCCTGGTCTCGACCCGGCACGACCTGAGCCTGGCGCGGGCCCTCAAGTCGCCGCTGTGTGGCTGGAGCGACGACGACCTGGCCCAGCTCGCGCGCCTGCGCCAGCGCTGGACGCCGCCGCGCACCGATGGCGCGAGCTCACCAACCCCTCGGCCTTCGTGGTGGGAGGTGCTGCAGCGTTTCGGCGCCTTGCCCGCCGATGAACAGGCGGCGGCCGCCTCCACCCCGGTGCAGGCTGCGCAGTTCCAGGACACCGCGCGGCGCCTCGCGCTCTATCGGGGCTGGCTGCTCAGCTTGCCGCCGCACGATGTGCTGTCCGCCCTCTACGACCATGGGGACGTGCTCGCGCGCTTCGCGCAAGCCGTGCCCGCGAGCCAGCGCGCCACCGTGCTCGCCCAACTGCGCGACCTGCTGACCCAGTCGCTCGCGCAGGATGGCGGCCGCTTCCTCACCCCGTACCGCTTCGTGCGTGCGCTCAAGGCGGGTGGCATCAAGGCCACCGCAGTGCAGACGCCCGGCGCTGTGCGCCTGCTCACCATCCACGGGGCCAAGGGCCTGGAAGCCCACACCGTGCTCATGCTCGACACCGATTCCGGCTCCGCCCGGCCCGAGAGCATGGGCGTGCTGGTGGACTGGCCGGGCGAAGACCCGCTGCCGCGCCGCTTCGTGTTCCTGGCCAGCGAAAAATCGCCACCGGCCTGCGCGGTGGAGGCCTTGCAGCAGGAGCAGCAGGCGCGCTCGCTGGAGGAACTCAACGCCCTCTATGTGGCCCTGACGCGTGCCGAGTCGCGGTTGGTGATCTCCAGCTTCGAACCGCACAAGCGCGGCACCACCACCTGGTACGCACGTTTGCAGCCGTTGGCCGCGCCGCTGGAGGCACCGTCGCCCGCGGCCGACGCCGGTGGCCCCCCTTCGGTGCAAGCCCAGGTCTTCCACCTGCCGAGCTTGCCTCCTCTGACCGTGGAGACCGCCTCCGTGGTGAATGCGGAAGTCGCACTGCCCGTGGACGACACCGTCAACCGCATCGGCCTGGCGCTGCACCGCCTGCTGGAATGGAGGCCCACGCCGGCCCAGGGTTTCGATTGGGCACCCGAACACACGCAGGCCGTGGCGCGCGAGTTCGCGCTCGACCCGGTCCAGGCGCGCGATGTGCTCGCCATGGCCCAACGCATCGTGAGCGGCGAGGCTGCCTGGGCCTGGGATGCGGAGGCGCTCAATCACTGGGGCAACGAGGTCGAGCTTTTCCACCAGGGCGAGTTGCTGCGCCTGGACCGCCTGGTGCGCCGCCGCGACAGCGGCGACTGGTGGGTGCTGGACTACAAGAGCGCCGCCCACCCCGAGCGCCAGCCCGAGCTGCTCGCGCAGATGGAGGGTTACCGCCAGGCCATGGCGCAGGCCCGGCCGGGCGAAGCCGTGCGGCTGGCCTTCATCAACGCTCAGGGCCGGCTCATCGAGCTGGCCGTTGCATCAAGTTCTTCATGACCGATTCGAGTTCTTTTCTGCCTGTCGATGTGGCCGTCATCGGCGGCGGCCCCGCCGGCCTGATGGCCGCCGAAGTCATGGGCCGTGCCGGTCTCAACGTGCACCTGTTCGACGCCATGCCTTCGGTGGGCCGCAAGTTCCTGCTCGCGGGCAAGGGCGGCATGAACCTCACGCACGCCGAAGCGCTGCCGGCCTTCGTGGGCCGCTACGGCGCGCAGGCAGACCACCTGCGCCCGCTGCTCGAGACCTTCGGGCCGCGGGCCGTGCGCGACTGGGCCACCGGCCTGGGCATCAGCACGTTCGTGGGCAGCTCGCAGCGCGTCTTTCCCACCGACATGAAGGCCGCGCCGCTGCTTCGGGCCTGGCTGCACCGGCTGCGCCATCCCGAGGCCGGTGGCACGCCGGTGGGCTTCCACATGCGCCACCGCTGGACGGGCTGGGACGGCACAGCCCTGGTGTTCGACACGCCGCAGGGGCCGCTGCGGGTGCAGTCCCGCGCCGCCGTGCTTGCACTGGGCGGCGCGAGCTGGGCGCGCCTGGGCTCCGACGGCGCCTGGGTGCCCCGGCTGCAGGCCGAGGGCGTTGACGTGGCGCCGCTGCAGCCCAGCAACTGCGGCTTCGACGTGGCGGGCGGCTGGAGCCCTTTCTTCCTGGAGCGTTTCGCGGGCCAGCCGTTCAAGTCGGTGGCCGTGCGGTTCACGGACAGCCTGGGGAACGGTTTTCAGCGCAAGGGCGAGTTCGTCGCCACGGCCACTGGTGTCGAAGGCAGCCTGATCTATGCCGTGTCGGGCCTGTTGCGCGATCAGATCGCGCGCGAGGGCCGGGCCACGTTCGAACTGGACCTGCTGCCCGACCGCACGGCCGAACAGGTGCTGGCCCAGGTGGCGCATCCGCGCGGTTCGCGCAGCCTCTCGAGCCACCTCAAGAGCCGGCTCGGCTTGGAGGGCATCAAGATGGCCATCGTCAATGAATTGTTGAGCAAGGACGCGATGCACGAGCCTGCCCGACTGGCCGCCGCGCTCAAGGCCTTGCCCATCACGCTGGCCGCCGCGCGACCCATTGACGAAGCCATCAGCAGCGCCGGTGGCGTGCGCTGGGAGGGGCTGGACGATGGCCTGATGGTGCGGTCGCGACCGGGCCTGTTCTGTGCGGGCGAAATGCTCGACTGGGAAGCGCCCACCGGGGGCTATCTGCTGACGGCCTGCTTGGCCAGTGGGGTGGCGGCCGGTGAGGGCGTGCGCCGCTGGCTGGCCACCTGATTCAGTGGGCCGAGCTTTTCGAGAGCAGGTTGAGCACCAGGACGCCCGCCACGATCAGGCCCATGCCCAGCATGCCGGCGGCATCGAGCTTCTGGCCGAACACCAGCCAGCCGATCAATGCGATGAGCACCACGCCCACGCCCGACCAGACGGCGTAGGCGATGCCCACAGGAATGGTGCGCAAGGTCAGGGACAGCAGGTAGAACGCCGCGCCGTAGGACACCACGACGATCGCCGAAGGCCAGAGCTTGCTGAAGCCCTCGCTGGCTTTCAGGGCGGAGGTGCCGACGACCTCGGCGGCAATGGCCAGCCCGAGCAGGATCCAGGGGTTCATCGCCGGCCGTTCAGTCCACCAGGGCCTGCAGGTTCAAGGGATAGGACTTGCCCAGCCACAGCGCGCCGTCGCGGTGATCGCTCAGCGCGTCGCCGGTGTTGGGGTGGATGAGCACATCCAGCGCAGCGTGGTTCAGGGCGAGCCAGCTCACCACGTGAGCGAACTCGGGGGCATCGAAAGCCACCTGGTAGGTCCAGGCCGGGTGCGGCCCGACCGGTTTTTCGTGGAAGCGCCCGATCTGCACGTGGGCGGCGAGTTCGGCGGCGATGACTTCGCGCAAAGCCCAGGCGGCATCGCGCGTGTCCGCACCAAAGTACACGTGGGCATGCCAGCTGGCAATGGAGGCGGGGTCGCGCACGGACATGGTGGGATGAGAAGAAGGTGACGAGCCTTGACCCCGGCACTGGATTCACAGTTAGGGCTGCTTGGTTCCCCACCTGACCCGGTTGGCCGCTTCACCATGCGGGAAGGCCCGTCGAGGTCGATTGTAGGCGATGGGGGGTGTCGATGCCGGATCACCTTGCAATACCCCGCCGCTTAGAATCGTCGCCATGTCCTATGTCGTCCTGGCCCGCAAATACCGCCCGCGCAATTTCACCGAAATGGTGGGGCAGGGCCATGTGGTGCAAGCGCTCTCGAATGCCTTGACGACCCAGCGCCTGCACCACGCCTACCTGTTCACCGGGACACGTGGCGTGGGCAAGACCACGGTCTCGCGCATCCTGGCCAAGTCGCTCAACTGCCTGGGTGCCGACGGGCAGGGTGGCATCACCGCCGAGCCTTGCGGCGTGTGCCAGGCCTGCACCGACATCGACAGCGGCCGTTTCGTCGACTACACCGAGCTCGATGCCGCTTCCAACCGGGGCGTGGACGAAGTGCAGGCCCTGCTGGAGCAGGCGGTCTACAAACCGGTGCAGGGGCGCTTCAAGGTCTTCATGATTGACGAGGTGCACATGCTGACCAACACGGCGTTCAACGCCATGTTGAAGACGCTGGAAGAGCCGCCCGAGTACCTCAAGTTCGTGCTGGCCACGACGGACCCGCAGAAGGTGCCGGTGACCGTGCTGTCGCGCTGCCTGCAGTTCAACCTGCGGCCGATGGCACCCGAAACCGTGCTGGAGCATTTGCAACAGGTGTTGCAAGCCGAAAACGTGCCCGCCGAGGTGCAGGCGCTGCGCCTGTTGTCGCGCGCCGCTCGCGGCTCCATGCGCGACGCGCTTTCGCTCACCGACCAGGCGATCGCCTTTGGCGGCGGCCAGTTGCAGGAGGCCACGGTGCGCCAGATGTTGGGCGCGGTGGACCGCTCCTATGTGCTGCGCCTGATCGATGCGCTCGCCCGCGCCGATGGCGCCACGGTGGTCGATACCGTGGACGCGCTGCGCGTGAATGGCCTGAACGCCGCGTCCACGCTGGAAGAGATGACCGGCGTGCTGCAGCGCATGGCCGTGCTGCAGGCCGTGCCCGACCGCGCCCAGGCCGAAGGCCTGGACGACCCCGATGAAGCGCAGATCGCGCGGCTGGCGCAAAGCCTGCCGGCCGACGAGACGCAACTGCTCTACAGCCTGTGCTTGCACGGGCGCGGCGAGCTGGGCCTGGCCCCCGACGAGTACGCCGCGCTCACCATGGTGCTGCTGCGGCTGATGGCCTTCAAACCCGCCAACACGGCCGCTGTCAGCGCCGCGGCGGAAAAAAAAACACTGAAAACGGCTGAAGCGCCCGTCGCGGAGGTGGTCGCACCCGCGGCTGCGTTGGCGCCCACGCCGGTGCCGATGGTGCGTTTGCCGGTGGTGAACCCGCCGCCGGCCGTCGCTCCACCCGCGCCCGTGAGGGCGCCGCAGCCCTCCGCGATGGCTGTGTCGGCACCCGCCGCCGCGCCGCAGATGCCCGCCGAACCGGTGGACGATGCGCCCTGGCCCGAGGACGATGGCCCACCCTGGGAAGAGGCCGAACCGGCGCCACCCCGTGTCATGGCCATCCCGGTGCGCGATGCCGGTGAACCCGGCCCGGCGGATCAGCCACAGGCCCGCGACGAACACGGCACACAAACTGTGTTGCCCGCCGCGCCCGGTGGCAGCGTCGAAGGCGATTTCTGGTTCGAGACTGTGATGCAGCTCGTGCGCGCGGAAGCCATCACCGCGCTGGTGCGCGAGCTGGGCTTGCAATCGCAACTGATCGCGCGCGACACGGACCAGTGGATGCTGCGCGTGGAGCGCAGCTCGCTCAACCAGGGCAATACGCGCGAACGCCTGGCCACGGCGCTGAAGACCATCGGCCACGAGGTGCGCCTCTCGGTCGAGATCGGCAGCGTTTCGGACTCGCCCGCGCGCCGCGTGGCGGCGGAAGCGGCGCGCCGCCAGCGCGAGGCCGAGGCGCACATTCTGAACGACCCCTTCGTCCAGACCATGATGCGCGACTTTGGCGGCAAAATCGTGCCCGGTACCCTCAAGGCCATCACCACGGCCTGAGCCTCTTTTCTTTTTTCACTCGGAACGTTAGGAAGACCATGTTCAACAAAGGACAACTCGCCGGCCTCATGAAGCAGGCCCAGGCCATGCAGGACAACCTGAAGAAAGCCCAGGACGAGCTGGCCTTCATCGAGGTCACGGGCGAATCGGGCGCGGGCCTGGTGAAGGTGCTCATGACCTGCAAGCACGACGTCAAGCGCGTCACCATCGACCCCAGCCTGCTGGCCGACGACAAGGACATGCTGGAAGACCTCGTGGCCGCCGCGTTCAACGCCGCGGTGCGCAAGGCCGAAGAAACCTCGGCCGAGAAAATGGGCAAGCTCACGGCCGGCATGCCCGGCCTGCCGGGCGGCATGAAGTTCCCGTTCTGATCCCCATCGCGCGGGCTCCTTCGCTCACCGATGGCTGAAAACCACTCGCTCGAACTGCTGGTGCAGGCGCTGCGCCGCCTGCCCGGCGTGGGGGTGAAGTCGGCGCAGCGCATGGCCTTCCACCTGCTTCAGCACGATCGCGACGGCGCCGTGCAGCTCGCCCGCGCGCTGGAGCACGCGGCCAGCTCGGTGAAGCACTGCAGCCTGTGCCACACGTTCACCGAAGACGACATCTGCCCCACCTGCCGCGATCCCCGGCGCGACCGCAGCCAGCTTTGCGTGGTGGAGACACCCGCCGATCAGGCCGCGATGGAGCGCACGGGTGCCTACAAAGGCCTGTTCTTCGTGCTCATGGGCAAGCTCAGCCCGCTCGATGGCGTGGGCCCGCGCGACATCGGTCTGCAGAAACTCTTTGACCGTATCAGCGCGCCGGCCGAACAAGGGGAGCCCGAGGTGCGGGAAGTCATCCTGGCCACGAACTTCACCGCCGAAGGTGAGACCACGGCCCACGTGATCGCACAGGCGCTCAAGGGCCGCACGGATGTGCAGGTGACCCGCCTGGCCCGGGGTGTGCCGGTGGGCAGCGAGCTGGAGTACGTGGACCTGGGCACGATCGCCCATGCTTTGGTGGACCGGCGCTGAGCGGCGCCATTTCTTCTCGAAAGCGCTTCATCATGAAACTGGCAGGATTGACCGTGGCGTATTGGGCGGTGGTGGTGGCTTCGCTGTTGCCGATCGGCTGCGCGTGGCTCGCCAAATCGGGCACGTTCTCCAAGCCGCGCCGCGATGGTGGTTTCGACAACCAGCACCCGCGCGAATGGCTGGCGCGCCAGAGCGACTGGCGGGCACGCGCGAACGCCGCGCAGGCCAACAGTTTCGAGGCGCTGCCGTTCTTCATTGGCGCCGTGATCATCGCGCACCAGCTCGGCGCTTCACAGGTTCGCCTGGACGTTCTCGCCTTTCTGTTTGTTGTGCTGCGGGTGCTCTACATCATGATGTACGTGGCCAACCTCGCCACGGCGCGCAGCCTCGCGTGGACCCTGGCACTGATCGTCAATCTCGCGATCCTTTTCGTTTGACGCGCGCTTGCGTTCGACGCCGTTACATCAGCTTGCAAGTGCTCGGTACAAACCCGCTCGGGATTGGTCCTGATGCGGGTTTGCGGCCCGCCCTCTAGTCTCAAGGCTCATCCAAAGAATGTGCCGAGAGAGGAAACCGGGTCATGTGGAGTCGCCGAAACTGGGGACGTGTCTGTGCGTTGAGCGTGGCGTCGGTCGCCGTACCGTCCTTGCGCGCGCAGCCGGCGCCGGCCTCTGCGGCGCCACCCACACCTCGACCCGGTGCGCCCAAACTGGCGATTGCGGTCGATAGCCGCTCCTCGTTCTGCTACCTCCCGCTGACCATCGCGGAACGCCTCGGGTACTTTGCCCAGGAAGGCATCGATGTGGAGGTGCGCGAGTTTCCCGATGTGGCGCAGTCGCTGCACGCCTTGCAGAGTGGTGCGGCCCATGTGTTGTCCGGTCCGTACCCGAACACGATCGCACTGCAGGCGCGCGGCCAGAACCTCCAGTCCTTCGTGTTGCAGGGTCGCGCGCCGCAGGTGGTGGTGGGGGTGTCGCTGGAGACCATGGGCCACAACGGCGGGGTGGCCGACCTGCGCGGCCGCCGCGTGGGGGTGATGGCCACCAGTGCGGCCTCGCACCGCGTGGCGAGCCTGGTGTTGGGCAAGGTCGGGCTGCGCGCCGCCGATGTGCGCTACGTGCCGTTGGCGAATGCCGCGGCGGCGGTTCAGGCGTTTCGCCGCGGTGAGCTCGATGCGATCAGCTACACCGACCCGACCGTGACGCAACTGGAGCAGATGGGTGCGCTCAAGGTGGTGGCCGACACGCGCAGCACGCGCGGCACGGCCGAGGTTTTTGGCGGTCCCTTGCCCTCCGGCTGTCTGTGCGCGCCGGGGAGCTTTCTGACGCAGTACCCCAAGGCCAGCCAGGCGATGGCCGATGCGATGGTGCACGCGCTCAAATGGCTGCAGACGGCGGGCCCATCCGACATCATCAAGGTGGTGCCCGAGCGCTACTTTCAGGGTGACCGCGCGCTGTACCTGGCGGCCTTCGCCCGCGTGCGCGAGGCCTGGACGGTCGACGGCATGATGCCCGAGACCGGGCCGGCCACGGCGGCGCGCATGTTGGCGCAGTTCGAGGAGCCCGGCTCGCTGCAGCGTGTGGATCTGGCGCTCACCTTCACCAACGACTTCGCGCGCAAGGCCAAAGCCCGGTTCCGGGCCTGATCCTGGCGCGAGCGCCCGGTCGCTCAGTTCTTCTTGTCGGACTTGCCGCTGGACGCCACGCGCGTCTTGCTCGCGCTGGTGGCGGTCTTGGACTTGGTCTTCACCGGCTTGCTCGCGGTGGGCGAGGCCTTGCGCGCCGGTGTGGCCGTGGCCGACTTCTTGGCCGGGGCCTTGCTCGGCGGGGCGGCCTTGGCGACCGCGACCCGCTGCGGCAGCATGAGCGTGATGCGCTGGCCCGGTTTGAGCGCCGCGTTCACGGCCAGCTTGTTCCAGCCCGCCACGCTCACCGGGCTCACGCCATAGCGCTGAGCCAGGCGCGTCAGGTTCTCGCCCTTGCGCGCCTTGACGGTGGTGCGCTTGAGGATGACCTCCGGCTGGAAGCTGATCTGGCCGTTGTCGGCCACGTGCACCGGCACGTCGCCGTTGCGCTTGTCGGTGCGCGGCACGAGCAGGCTGGAGCCGGCGCGCACCTGCATGCGCGGCGGAATGTTGTTGACCGCGCGCAGCTCGGCTTCGCTCATGCCCGCCCGGTCGGCGGCCTGGGCCACGGACATGGTGGTGGGCACGACCCAGGCCGTCCAGCTGGCCAGGGGGCCGGTGTGGGATTGCAGGTTGCGCTGGAAGATCAACGCGTTGTCCCAAGGCAGCAGCACATGCGGCGTGCCGGCGGCCATCACGATGGGCTGGCGCAGCGAGGGGTTGAGCGCGCGGAAGTCTTTTTCCGCGACCTCGGCCAGGCGGGCGATGAGAGCGACATCCATGTCCCGCTCCAGCGCGACGGTGTCGAAGAAGGGGTGGTTGCCGATCAGGGGCAGGGTGGTGTTGTAGGCCTCGGGCCGCGCCAGGATGTTCTCCACCGCCTGCAGCTTGGGCACGTACAGGCGCGTTTCCGCCGGCATGTTGAGGTCGGTGTAGCCGGTGGGCTTGCCCAGGCGCTGGTTGTTGGTGATGGCGCGGTTGACGTTGCCCTGGCCCCAGTTGTACGCCGCCAGCGCGAGGTGCCAGTCCCCGAAGCGGCCGTACAGCTGCTGCAGGTAGTCGAGCGCGGCCCGCGTGGAGGCGAGCACGTCGCGCCGATCGTCGCGGAAAGCGTTCTGCTTGAGGTCGAACGACTGGCCGGTGGCGGGCATGAACTGCCACATGCCTGCCGCGCGCGCGCTGGAGACGGCCTGTGGGTTGAAGGCGCTTTCGATGAAAGGCAGCAGGGCCAGCTCCATGGGCATGTTGCGGCGCTCGATCTCCTCCACGATGTGGAACAGATAGCGGCTGGAGCGCTCCGTCATGCGCTGCATGTAGTCAGGCCGGGTGGCGTACCACTGCTCGCGGTCGCGCACCAGGTCGCCTTCGAGGTCGGGCATGGCGAAGCCCCGGCGGATGCGGTCCCAGAGGTCGGCGGGGGCGTCCAGCGTCGTCACGCTGGAGAGCGCGGTTTCGGCCGTGCCGATGGTGCTCAGGGGCACATCGCTGGGCAGGCGGTACGAGGGCAGGCGCGGCGCGTTGGCGACGACGGGTGGCGTGGCGCTGGGCGCGCCGGCGGCGCCGCTGCCGGCCTCGGGCAGCGCCGTGGTGGCGCAGCCGGACACCAGCAGCACCAGGGCCGTGCCGGCCAGCGTCAGCCAGCGGCGGGCGGGGCCGGTGGACAGGGGAGCACAGGCGGGAGCGGGAAGGGCGGTCGGGAAGGCAGGGGTCATCTGAAAACGTTTTTCCATTCGCGAAGCGTGGCGAAAACCGACACGGCATCGGTGGCAATGCCCGGCTCGTGGGCCTGGGCGGAGCGCACGACGGCGGTTTCGCCGGTGCGCAAGAAGGGATTGATCTGTTTTTCCAGCCCGATGGAGCTGGGCAGCGTGGGAAAGTTCTGCGCGCGTTGCGCCTGGCAGTGGGCGGTGTAGGCCGCCAGCTCGGCATTGCCGGGCTCCACCGCCTGCGCGAACTTGAGATTGGACAGCGTGTACTCGTGGGTGCAGCACACGCGGGTATGGGCGGGCAGGGCGGCCAGCCGGGTGAGCGAGTCCAGCATCTGGGCCGGCGTGCCCTCGAACAGGCGGCCGCAGCCGCCGGAGAACAGCGTGTCGCCACAGAACAGCAGCGGGGCGCCATCCAGGGCGGGCGTGTAGTAGGCGATGTGGCCGGCGGTGTGCCCGGGCACCTCGATCACCCCGAAGCGCAGGCCGAGCACCTCCACCGACTCGCCTTCGCCGACGCGCTGCAGCGGCTCGGGCATGGGCTCGAAGGCCGGGCCGATCACACGCGCGCCAGTGGCCTCGCGCAGTTCGGCCACGCCACCGGTGTGGTCGGCGTGGTGGTGGGTGATCAGGATGGTGTCCAGCCGCAGGCCTTCCTGTGCCAGCCACCGGGCCACGCCCGCGGCTTCGCCAGGGTCCACGACCAGCGCCTGGGCGCCATCGTGCAGGGCCCAGATGTAGTTGTCGCTGAAGGCCGGGATCGGAATGAGGTGCATGGGACGGATGTCGGGTAGGGCGTGTAGAGTGCGGGGCTGGCCTTCCCGGTGGTTTGCAGTGTCGCAGACTTCCTGCCGGAACCGGCTTCGGCCCCACCGCACATGACCGCAAAAATTATAGGGTTGACCAATTGGTTTTCGACCGCGCCCGGCCAGTACCTGCTGGCGTGGGAGCAGGCCCAGTTCGACCTGGCGGTGGCCGATCTCTTTGGCTACAACGCCTTGCAGCTCGGTTTGCCCGAGCTGGAGGGCCTGCAGGCCAACCGCATGCCGCACCGCTGGCTGGCGCTGCCCGAGGTGTTGCCGGCCAGGGCCGAGGGCCGCGCCCCGCGCGCGGCCCTGATCACCGACGCGGCCGCCCTGCCGTTCCCCGAGGCCAGCCTGGACCTGGTGGTGCTGCCCCACACGCTGGAGTTCAGCGCCGACCCGCACCACGTGCTGCGCGAGGTCGAGCGCGTGCTGGTGCCCGAAGGCCGGGTGGTGATCTCGGGCTTCAACCCCACGAGCCTGTGGGGCCTGCGCCAGGGGCGTGGCCGCTTCTGTGCCCGGGTGGGCCTCAACGCCTTCGGCGCCTCCAGCCTGTACCTGCCTGAAGCAGGGGATTTCATCGGTCCCTGGCGCCTGCGCGACTGGCTGAGGCTGCTCAGTTTTGAAGTAGAGTCGGACCGCTTTGGCTGCTACCGCCCGGCGATGCGCACCGACACTTGGTTGCAACGCTACGCCTGGCTGGACCGCGCCGGTGCCCGCTGGTGGCCCATCTTTGGCGCGGTGTATTTCGTGGTGGCGGTCAAGCGCGTGCGCGGCATGCGCCTGTTGGGCCCGGCCTGGAAGCCCAGGCGCGCCACCTCGGCCGCCCCGGTGTCGGTGACCCACCGGCACTGAACGCCGCCGCGCCTCTCCCTTTTTGTATTCAGGAGTTTTTTTTGAACCATGTGGTGATCTACACCGACGGTGCCTGCAAGGGCAACCCCGGACCTGGCGGCTGGGGCGTGTACCTCAAGTCAGAGGGTTTCGAGAAGGAGTTGTGGGGCGGTGAGCGCGAAACCACCAACAACCGCATGGAACTCACCGCGGTGATCGAAGGCCTGGCCGCGCTCAAGCGCCCCTGCCGGGTCTCGCTGTACCTCGACAGCCAGTACGTGCGCCAGGGCATCACCGAGTGGATCCACGGCTGGAAGCGCAAGGGCTGGGTCACGGCGGCCAAGCAGCCGGTGAAGAACGCCGACCTCTGGCGCAAGCTCGATGGCCTGGTGCACGCCGGGCCCCACCAGATCGAATGGCACTGGGTCAAAGGCCACGCCGGCGACCCCGGCAACGAACGGGCCGACGCCTTGGCCAACCGGGGCGTGCCGGCCTGAGTCCTACAGGGGAAATCCCGTCACCGGCGGCCCCCACCCACTGCTACATTTCGTTTCATCGATCTGTGCCATGCCCCACGGGGGTAGGGCGTCCTTTTCCCCGGCAGTGGAATCCATGGCGAACAAAGCGCTTTACGTGGTGGTGGCCGTCGTTGGCATCGGTCTGGCCTCCGGTGCGGCCTGGTGGCTGCAGAACCGGGATGCCATCACCCCGCCTGTGCCCGGCACCAGGCCGGGCGCTTCCGGTGCAACGGCCGGCGGCGCACCCGGTGTGGAGGTGACGCGGGTGAAGGCCATCCGGCTGCAGGACGACGCCCAGGCCGTGGGCACCCTGCGCTCCCGCCAGAGCGTGACGCTCAAGCCCGAGACCAGTGGCCGGGTGGCCCGGATCGTCTTCGCGGACGGCGCCCGGGTCAAGGCGGGCCAGTTGCTGGTGCAACTCGACGACACCTTGCAGCGCGCCGAATTGAGCCAGGCCCAGGCCCAGCTGTCCATCGCGCGCGCCAACCTCAAGCGCAACCAGGAGCTGGTGGCGCAGAACTTCGTGGCCCAGCGCGTGGTGGAGGAAAGCCAGGCCAACCTGCAGGTGGCCGAAGCCCAGGTGGCGCTGGCCGACGCGCGGCTGCAGCGCATGCGCATCACCGCCCCGTTCGCGGGCACCGTGGGCCTGCGCAGCATCAACCTGGGGGCCTACGTGAAGGACGGCGACAACCTCGTGAACCTCGAGGACACGTCCATGCTCACGGTGGACTTCCGCTTGCCGGAGCGCTACCAGACCCAGCTCGCCCCGGGCCAGGTGGTGCAGGTGCAGCTCGATGCCTTGCCGAACCGCTCGTTCGAAGCCAAGGTGCTGGCCGTGGACCCGCTGCTCGACGCCAATGGCCGCTCCATTTCCGTGCGGGCCGTCATGCCGCCCGCAGCCGACAACGTGTTGCGTCCCGGCATGTTCGCGCGCGTGCTGATCGTCTTCTCGGTCAACGAGCGCGCGCTGGTGGTGCCCGAGGAAGCCCTGGTGCCCCAGGCCGGCAAGCAGTACGCCTACGTGCTCGACGAACAGGGCGAGGGCGACGCGAAGAAGCGCCACTCGCGCCGGGTGGAAGTGGCCCTGGGCGCGCGCCGAGGTTCGGACGTCGAGGTGGTCAGCGGCCTGCGGCAGGGCGACACCGTGGTGATCGCCGGCCAGCAGCGGCTGCAGCGCGATGGCACCGCGGTGCGGGTCGTGAACATGGCTGCGCCTGCCGCCGCTGAAACGGCCCCGGCGCCGGCGCGCTGAAGCCTCGGGAACTCGCATGCAACTGCCTGAGATCTCGATCCGGCGCCCGGTGTTCGCCTCGGTGCTGTCCCTGCTCATCCTGCTGGTGGGCATCGTGTCGTTCAACGGCCTGACGGTGCGCGAGTACCCCAAGATCGATGAGCCCACCGTCACGGTCTCCACGCGCTTTGGCGGGGCGTCCAGCGAGGTGATCGAGTCGCAGGTCACCAAGCCGCTGGAAGACTCGCTCGCGGGCATCGAGGGGCTGGACGTGATCACCTCGATCAGCCGGCAGGAACAGAGCCAGATCACGGTGCGCTTCAAGCTCGAGCGCGACCCCGACTCGGCCGCCGCCGATGTGCGCGACAAGGTCAGCCGCGTGCGCCAGCGCCTGCCGCAGGACGTGGACGAGCCGGTGATCGCCAAGGTGGAGGCCGACGCCTCGCCCGTGATCTGGCTGGCCCTTACCTCCGACACCCACAGCGCGCTGCAGCTCAGCGATTTCGCCAACCGCCTGGCCAAGCCCGTGCTGCAGACGGCGCCCGGCGCGGCCGAGGTGCGCGTGTACGGCGAGCGCCGCTATTCCATGCGCATCTGGATGGACCCGGACCGCCTGGCCGCCTACGCGCTGACCGTGCAGGACGTGGAAGACGCCCTGCGCCGCTCCAACCTGGAAGTGCCGGCCGGCCGCATCGAGAGCACGCTGCGCGAGTTCAACGTGACCGCCGCCACCGACCTGCAGACGCCCGAGCAGTTTTTGGCGGTGGCGATCCGCAACGTCAACGGCCAGACCATCCGCATCGCCGACGTCGCGCGGGTGGTGCAGGCGCCGCAGGACGAGCGCACCTCGGTGCGGCTCAATGGCCGCGATGCGGTCTCGCTCGGCGTGATCCGGCAGGCGACCGCCAACCCGCTGGAGCTCTCGGCCGCCGTGCGGCAGATGCTGGAGAAGGTCAAGCAGGACCTGCCCGCCGGCGTGAACGTGGACATCGCCAACGACAACTCGGTCTTCATCGACCGCTCGATCAAGGCGGTCTACACCACCATCGCCGAAGCCGTGGTGCTGGTGGCGCTGGTCATCTTCGTGTTCCTGCGCACGCTGCGCGCCTCGATCATTCCGCTCATGACCATCCCGGTCAGCCTGATCGGCGCGTTCGCGCTGATGGCGATGTTCGGTTTCTCCATCAACACGCTCACGCTGCTGGCTCTGGTGCTGGCCATCGGCCTGGTGGTGGACGACGCCATCGTGATGCTGGAGAACATCTACCGGCACATCGAGGAGGGCATGAAGCCCTTCGACGCGGCGATCCAGGGCGCGCGGGAAATCGGCTTCGCCATCGTGGCGATGACGCTCACGCTGGCGGCGGTGTACGCGCCGCTGGCCTTCACGCCCGGTCGCACCGGCCGTCTGTTCGCCGAGTTCGCGCTGGCGCTGGCCGGGGCGGTGGTGGTTTCCGGCTTCGTGGCGCTCACGCTTTCGCCCATGCTGTGCTCCAAGCTGCTGCGGCACAACCCCAACCCGGGCCGGTTCGACCGGGGCATGGAGCGCGTGCTCAACGCCGTCACGCGCGGCTTCAGCCGGGTGCTGGGCGCCTCGCTGCGGGTTCGCTGGCTGGTGGTGGCGGTCATGGCCGGCAGCGCGCTGGCCAGCGCGTGGATGCTGCAGACCATGCGCCAGGAGCTCGCGCCGATCGAGGACCGCGGCGTGATCCTGGCCAACATCAACGGCCCGGATGGCGCCACGCTGGCCTACACCCGCAAGTACGCGGAGGCGATCGAGAACATCGCCCAGGACTACCCCGAATTCGACCGCATCTTCGTCAACGTGGGCAACCCCTCGGTGGCGCAGGGCGTGGTGTTCATGCGCGCGCTGCCCTGGGAAGAGCGCGAGCGCTCCACGCAGCGCATCGCGCGCGAGATCACGCCGCGCCTGGCGTCGCTGCCGGGCATCAGCGCCTTTCCCATCACGCCGCCCTCGCTCGGGCAGGGCTTTCGCGAGCGCCCGATCAACTACGTGATCGTCACCTCCGACAGCTACGAGAACCTGGCGCAAACCGTGCGCCGCTTCCAGGACGAGCTGAGCAAGAACCCGGGCCTGGTGCAGATCGACACCGACCTGCGCCTGAACAAGCCCGAGATCCGCATGGACGTGGACCGCGAGCGCGCGGCCGACATGGGCGTGAACGTGGACGCCATCGCGCGCACCGTCGAGACCATGCTGGGCGGCCGCATCGTCACGCGCTACAAGCGCGACGGTGAGCAGTACGACGTGGTGGTGCAGACCGTCTCGGGCAACCGCAGCACGCCCGAAGACATCGATCGCCTGTTCGTGCGCGGCCGCAACGACGCCATGATTCCCCTGGCCTCGCTGGTCAAGATCAGCGAGGTGGTGGTGCCGCGCGAGCTCAACCACTTCGGCCAGCGCCGCAGCGCGTCCCTCACGGCCAACCTGGCGCCCGACTACTCGTTGGGCGAGGCGCTGCAGTTCATGGACAAGACCGCGCGCGAGGTGCTGCCCGCCGGCTACACCACCGACCTGAACGGCCAGAGTCGCGAGTTCCGCAACGCCTCGGGCTCGCTGGCCATCGTCTTCGCGCTCTCGCTGCTGTTCATCTACCTCGTGCTCGCGGCGCAGTTCGAGAGCTTTGTCGACCCCTTCATCATCATGCTCAGCGTGCCGCTGTCCATGATGGGCGCGCTGCTCGCGCTCAAGCTGACCGGGGGCACGATCAACGTGTTCAGCCAGATCGGGCTCATCACGCTGGTGGGGCTGATCACCAAGCACGGCATTTTGATCGTGGAGTTCTCCAACCAGCTGCGCGACCAGGGCCTGGAGAAGTTCGAGGCCGTCAGACAGTCGGCCGCGCTGCGCCTGCGGCCCATCCTGATGACCACGGGCGCCATGGTGCTGGGCGCCATTCCGCTGGCGCTGGCATCTGGCGCGGGGGCCGAGAGCCGGCAGCAGATCGGCTGGGTGATCGTGGGCGGCATGAGCGTGGGCACGCTGCTGACCATCTTCGTGGTGCCCACCATGTACACGCTGCTCTCGCGCGACAAGTCCCATTCGAAGGCGAAGGCCGCGCAGCACGATGGCGGCCACGCGGATGCCGCCATCCCGGCCAAGTGAGCCGGGTCAGATCGCGCCGTCGAACATCATCACGTCCACCGGGTCGCCCACGGCCACGTTGCCCTGGCCATGGTGCAGCACGATCAGGCCGTTGGCCTCCACCATCGAGCTGAGCACGCCCGAACCCTGGTTGCCCGTGGTGCGCACGCTGAGCGCGCCGTCGGGCGAGCGGGTGACGATGCCGCGCTGGTACTCGGTGCGGCCTGGCTTCTTGCACAGGGCTTCGCCGCTGCGGGCCTGCAGCAGCACGGGTTCGCTGGGTGAAGCGCCCATGAGGCGCTGCAGGGCCGGGCGCACGAAGGCCAGGAAGGTGACCATCACCGCCACCGGGTTGCCTGGCAGCCCGAACAGCACGGCGCTCTTGCCGGCCTCGTCGATGCGGCCCACCGCCATGGGGCGGCCCGGGCGCATCGCGATGCGCCAGAAGGCCACGTCGCCGAGCTGCTTCATCATGGCCTTGGTGTGGTCGGCCTCGCCCATGCTCACACCACCGCTGGTGATGATGGCGTCGGCCTTGAGCGCGGCGGTGCGGAAGGCCGCTTCCAGCTCGGCGGGCTCGTCGCGCACCACGCCCATGTCGACCACCTCCACGCCCAGGCGCGTGAGCAGGCCGAAGACGGTGTAGCGGTTGCTGTCGTACACCGCGCCTTCGCGCGGCGTTTCGCCCAGGCTCAGGATCTCGTCGCCGGTGGAGAAGTACGCCACCTTCACACGGCGGAACACCTTCACGGTGGGCAGGCCCAGGCTGGCCAGCAGGCCCAGCGCCGCCGGGCCGAGTGTCTGGCCTTGGCGCAAGGCCGCTTCGCCGGCCATGAGGTCTTCGCCCAGCAGGCGGCGGTTGTCGCCCGCGCTCACCACGTTGGGCGGCACCACGACGCGATCACCTTCGGTCTTCACGAATTCGAGCGGCACCACGGTGTCCAGCCCAGGCGGCATGATGGCGCCCGTCATGATCTTCAGGCACTCGCCCGCACCCACGGTGCCGGCCCAGGCCTTGCCCGCGAAGGCCGTGCCCGCCACGCGCAGGCCCAGCGGTTCGTCCGGGCGCAGCTGCCCGCTGTCGAAGGCGAAGCCGTCCATGGCGGAGTTGTCGTGCGGCGGCACGCTGATGGGCGAGACCACGTCCTGCGCCAGCACGCGGCCCAGCGCGTCGAACACGCCCAGGTCTTCGGTGGCGGTGACCGGCTCGACCAGGCGGGCAAGGAAGTCGTTGACGCGTTCGGCGCTGATGGCCTGCGGGTCGTAGCCCTGCAATTCGGCCGCGATCTGCTCGATGGATTTCATGGACAAACGAACGGAGGGCCGAGCGCTCAGCCCTTTTCGAGGGCGTGCAGTTCGGCCAGGGTGTTGGTGTTGAAGAAGGCCTTGGGGTCGTCGCCCGGCCGGTCGAAGGGCACGATCACCGTGCGGTGCTGGTCGGTCCAGCGGTCGATCTTGCGCCCGCCGGCCTGGGTGAAGACCAGCAGGCTTTCCATGAGCTCCACCCGAATGAGGCAGAACACCGGCTGGGGCCGCAGCTGGCCGTCTTCCTCCAGGGCGCCGGCCATGGCGATTTCGGTGGTCTCGTCCTCGAACGCCTGAGCCAGCCGCTGGGCGAGGTCGAGCGGGAAGAGGGGCGTGTCGCAGGGCACCGTGAGCAGGTAGGGCGTTTCGCAGCGCTCCAGGCCGGTCATGAAGCCGGCCAGGGGACCCGCGTAGCCGTCCAGGGTGTCGGGCCACACCGGCACGCCGAAGGCCTCGTAGGCCGCCAGATTGCGGTTGGCGTTGACCATCTGACCGCCGACCAGCCCGCCTTCCTGCATCTGCAGGCGCAGCAAGGCGTGCAGCGCCAGCGGCGTGCCGTTGAAGTTCTGCAGGCCCTTGTCGACGCCGCCCATGCGTGAGCCGCGGCCGCCGGCGAGCACGAGGCCCGTGATTTGATGGGAATGGATCATCTGTTTGCTCAGCCGCCGATGTAGCTCATTTCGACCCGCCGGGCGCCGGTGCTGGCTTCGGGCGGAAGGCTGGCACGCAGTTCGGAGTACCGGTCGCTGCGGCCTTGCCAGATCGCCGCGATCGCGCTGGCGAGCTGCTCGTCGGTGGCATCGCCGCGGATCAGGTGGCGCAGGTCGTGGCCCTGGCTGGCGAAGAGGCAGAGGTAGAGCTGGCCTTCGGTGGACAGGCGGGCGCGGTTGCAGTCGCTGCAGAAGGCCTGCGTCACGCTGCTGATCACACCGATCTCGCCCGAGCCGTCGGCATAGGCCCAGCGCTCGGCGGTTTCGCCGGGGGCCGATGCGCCGAGTTGCACCAGCGGCAGTTCGCGGTGGATGCGTTGCACCACCTCCGCGCTGGGAAGCACCTCGTCCATGCGCCAGCCGTTGGTGGCGCCCACGTCCATGTACTCGATGAAGCGCAGCACGATGCCCGTGCCCTTGAAGTGGCGCGCCATGGGCAGGATCTCGTGGTCGTTGGTGCCGCGCTTGACCACCATGTTGACCTTGATCGGGCCCAGGCCCGCGGCCTGCGCGGCGGCAATGCCGTCGAGCACATCGGCCACGGGGAAGTCCACGTCGTTCATGGCGCGGAAGATGGTGTCGTCCAGGCCGTCCAGGCTGACCGTGACACGTTGCAGGCCGGCGGCCTTGAGGGCGTGCGCCTTGCGCGCGAGCAGCGAGCCGTTGGTGGTCAGCGTGATGTCCAGCGGCTGGCCTTCCACCGTGCGCAGCGCGGCCAGCTGTTCGATGAGGATTTCGAGGTTCTTGCGCAGCAGCGGCTCGCCGCCGGTGAGGCGGATCTTCTGCACCCCGTGCGCGACGAACTGGCGCGCCACGCGCGTGATTTCCTCGAAGGTCAGCAGCGAGCTGTGCGGCAGGTAGGGGTAGTCCTTGTCGAAGATGTCCTTCGGCATGCAATAGCTGCAGCGGAAGTTGCAACGGTCGGTCACGCTGATGCGCAGATCGCGCAGCGGGCGGCCCAGCGCATCGCCGAGCAGGCCGGTCGGGGCCGTGCCGACCTGAGGGACGCGCGCGGCCACGGAGACCAGGCGCTGGTCGATCAGGGGAATGACGCGTTCGGACATGTACCGATTATGGGCGAGTGACCGCCGGACCGCACGGGAACACCCGCGGGTACCGGTGTTGCCGCGAGGGCATTTCCGCCTGAGCGGCCCGGGTCAGGCCGGCTCGGCGCGGCCCACCCGGGTGTATTGCGTGGCGTTGTCGCGCAGCCAGTGGGCGGAGAGCTCGCTGGACTGCTGATCCGGGTGGAAGTCGCGGCGGAAGTAGGCGCGCCAGGGCTTGAAGGTCTGGCGCAGCAGGCCGTCGCGGCCAAGCATGTGGCGGGCCGCGCTGCGCCAGGTGCTCCAGCGCCAGAGCGTGCCATCGCGCCTGAGGTTGTTCACCGTCTGGCGCAAGGTGTCGGTGAGAAAGACCAGCGTGATGCGGCGCATCCAGGTCGTGCGCCAGGTGTGGCTGCCGCCCAGTGCCCGGTACAGGTCGAAGGCGGTGCACTTGTGCTCGGCCTCTTCGGCGCTGTGCCAGAGCCAAAGGGTTTTCAATCGCGGCTCGCTGCCGTCCAGCAACTGGGGGTGAGACAGCATCCACTCGGCGAAGAGGGCGGTGAAATGTTCGTTGGCGGCGGTGATGGCCAGGCCGTGGCGCGGGTCGGTGCCCTCCAGCAGCTGGAGGCGCTCGCGTGCCCGGGGCTCCCAGTCGTTCACCAGGCCGTGCTTTTCGATCTGTGCGTTGAACAGCGCGTGGATGCGCCGGTGGGTGGCCTCCTGGCCCACGAAGCCCTGGACCTCGGCCTGCAGTCCAGCCTGGCGCTCGGGAGGCAGGGCCTTGAAGCCGTTGCGCACCGAGTCGATGAAGAACTGCTCGCCGATGGGAAAGCTCATCGACAGCGCGTTGAACCAGGCGGTGAGAAAGGCGTCGCCGCCGCACCAGTGGCGGGCCACGGGTTGTTCCAGATCGATCAGCAGGCGGCGGACAACGAGTTCGGTCATGGTGGGGTGCGGGTTGAAAACGGATTGGTACCGTGTCGTACCAAGTCGCGATGGTGCGTGTTTCGATTCGCCCTGTCAAGCGGAGACGAATGGGGTGCAGGCCCTAAGATGCCCGTCCATGAAGCCGAAAAACACCCGCAGCGCCGACACCACCGTGCCGAACGAACACCGTGGTCGCCTGCTGCAGGCCATGGCCACGGTCGCCGCGACCCAGGGTCTGGCGGCCACGTCGATCGCGGCCGTGGTGGCCGAGGCGGGGGTGTCCAAACGCACGTTCTACGAGCATTTCGCGGACAAGGACGCCTGCTTTCTCGAGCTGTACCGGGCGGCCAGCGCCTCCGCGCTGCGCACCCTGCGCGAGGCCGTGCAGCCCGAACGCCCCTGGCAGGACCAGGTCGAACATGCCTTGGGTGCGTACCTGGCGCACCTGGCCAGCGGGCCGCAGCTGATCCGCATGCTGTTCGTGGAAATCCACCATCTCGGGCTGGCCGGTGCCCTGGTGCGCCGCGAGGTGATGCAGCACCTGGCCGACTTCATGCTCGAGACCATCAACGCCGAGCGTGAGGTGCTCACGCCCACCATGGCGGTGGCGGCCGTGGGGGGCATCCAGGAGCTGGTGCTGCAAGCGATCGAGCGGGGCGAAGCGGCCCAGCTCGATCGCCTCACCCCCAGTGCCAGCGCGGTGGTCCGCCTGCTGGCGGGGGCGGCCCAGAAAAAAGGCCCGCCGAAGCGGGCCCTTTGAACCGTCGAGAACGGGATCAGGCCGCCAGCGGCAGCAGCGGCACGATCAGCAGTGCCACGATGTTGATGATCTTGATCAGCGGGTTGACGGCCGGGCCGGCGGTGTCCTTGTAGGGGTCGCCCACGGTGTCACCGGTCACGGCGGCCTTGTGCGCCTCGCTGCCCTTGCCGCCGTGGTGGCCGTCTTCGATGTACTTCTTGGCGTTGTCCCAGGCCCCGCCGCCGGTGCACATGGAGATGGCCACGAACAGGCCGGTGACGATGGTGCCCATCAGCAGGCCGCCCAGCGCTTTCGGGCCCAGGAACACGCCGACGAGGATCGGCACCACCACCGGCAGCAGCGAAGGAATCACCATTTCCTTGATGGCCGCCGTGGTCAGCATGTCGACTGCCTTGCCGTACTCGGGCTTGGCCGTGCCTTCCATGATGCCGGGGATCTCCTTGAACTGGCGGCGCACCTCCACCACCACCGAGCCGGCGGCGCGGCCCACGGCCTCCATCGCCATGGCACCGAAGAGGTAGGGGATCATGCCGCCGATGAACAGGCCGATGATCACCATCGGGTCGCTCAGATCGAACTTGATCTGGTGGCCGTAGGTTTCCAGCTTGTGGGTGTAGTCGGCGAACAGCACCAGCGCGGCCAGGCCGGCGGAGCCGATGGCGTAGCCCTTGGTCACGGCCTTGGTGGTGTTGCCCACGGCGTCCAGCGGGTCGGTGATGTCGCGCACGCTGCTGGGCAGCTCGGCCATTTCGGCGATGCCACCGGCGTTGTCGGTGATGGGGCCGTAGGCGTCCAGCGCGACCACGATGCCGGCCATGCTCAGCATGGCGGTGGCGGCGATGGCGATGCCGTACAGGCCCGCCAGCGTGTAGGAGGCCACGATGCCGACGCAGACGAACAGCACCGGCCAGGCGGTGGAGCGCATGGACACGCCCAGGCCGGCAATGATGTTGGTGCCGTGGCCGGTGGTCGAGGCCTGGGCGATGTGCTTGACCGGCGAGTACTGCGTGCCGGTGTAGAACTCGGTGATCCAGACCAGCGCGGCGGTCAGCACCAAGCCCACGGCGCAGGCACCGAACAGGCGCAACTGGCTGCCGGTGGCGGTGATGGCGTTGTCCGGCATGATCCAGCCGGTCACGAACCAGAAGGCGATCAGCGAGAGCACGCCGGCGATCGCCAGGCCCTTGTACAGCGCGGGCATCACGTTCTTCATGCCCGGGCTGGCCTTCACGAAGAAGCAGCCGACGATGGAGGCCAGGATGGACACCCCGCCGAGCACCAGCGGATAGAGCACGGCCTGCATGGGCGCGGCCGCGACCATGAGGGCGCCGAGCACCATGGTGGCGATCAGCGTGACCGCGTAGGTCTCGAACAGGTCGGCCGCCATGCCGGCGCAGTCGCCCACGTTGTCACCCACGTTGTCGGCGATCACCGCCGGGTTGCGCGGGTCGTCTTCCGGAATGCCAGCCTCGACCTTGCCCACCAGATCGGCGCCCACGTCGGCACCTTTGGTGAAGATGCCGCCGCCCAGGCGCGCGAAGATGGAGATCAGCGAGGAGCCGAAGGCAAAGCCGATCAGAGGGTTCAGCAGCTTGGCCAGATCGGCCGCCGGCGTGAGGTTGCCGTTGCCGACCAGGAACCAGAAGAAGCCGGACACGCCCAGCAGGCCCAGGCCCACGACCAGCATGCCGGTGATGGCGCCGCCGCGGAAGGCCACGTCCAGCGCCGGGCCGATGCCCTTGGTGGCCGCTTGCGCGGTGCGCACATTGGCGCGCACCGAGATGTTCATGCCGATGAAGCCGCAAGCACCCGATAGCACGGCGCCGAGCACGAAGCCGATGGCGGTGGGGCCGTCGAGGAAGACGCCGATGAGGATGGCCAGCACCACCCCGACGATGCCGATCGTCTTGTACTGCCGGGCGAGATAAGCCGCGGCGCCGGTCTGAATGGCTCCGGCGATTTCCTGCATGCGGGCGTTGCCCGCGTCCTGAGAAAGAATCCAGCTGCGGGACCAGAAGCCGTAGATGACGGCCACCAGCCCGCAGACCAACGCAAAGATCAGCGCAGATTGTCCAACCATGAGAATTACTCCTGCTTGTTTCGACTTGGAGGGGGCAACGCCTCCGGGGCTGCCCCCGCTGCGTTGCTTCCTCGCTGCCGGTTTGCGCTGCGTTGCACAGCGTTGAAACAGGGCGATTGGCCAACCCCTTGAATTTAGCGGGGAAATGCCACTTGGCCACTCCTTGTGGCCAGGTTTGTCAGCCTGGAGTCGGTAAAATCAGGGTAAATCCTAGGCGCGCCGGGCCGAATCCAGGCGCGCCTTTGTTCGCCGGCAGGCCTGCCGGACCGAAAAGCCCCTTTTCAAACCACGACCTTATCAACATGTCCCTTGACAACGTCACCCCAGGCAAAAACGTTCCCGAATCGTTCAACGTGATCATCGAGATCCCAATGAACGCCGACCCGATCAAGTACGAGGTGGACAAGGAAACCGGCGCCATCTTCGTGGACCGCTTCATGAGCACGGCCATGCACTACCCGACCAACTACGGGTATGTGCCGCAGACGATTTCTGGCGACGGCGACCCGGTCGACGTGCTCGTGATCACGCCCGTGCCCCTCATTCCCGGCGTGGTCGTGCCCTGCCGCGCGATCGGCATCCTGAAGATGCAGGACGAGGCCGGCGAAGACGGCAAGGTGCTGGCCGTGCCGACGGACAAGATCCTGTCGATCTACACCCAGTGGCAGAAGCCCGAAGACCTGAACCCGATGCGCCTGAACACCATCCAGCACTTCTTCGAGCACTACAAGGACCTCGAGCCCGGCAAGTGGGTGAAGGTGATCGGCTGGGAAGGCAAGGACGCCGCCCACCAGGAAATCCTGGACGGCATCGCGAACTACAACAAGGCCAAACAGGCCTGATCAACCCAGGCTCAAGGCGCTGCCTTGAGCGGATTTCGCAGGGCCAGGTGATCGAGGTACTCCCCGATCCCCTGGCCTTCGCGTTCCAGGAAGCGTTCCACCGCGTCCGCGAACGCGGGATGTGCCAGCCAGTGGGCGCTGGTCGTCTTCACCGGCAGCAGGGCGCGCGCCATCTTGTGTTCGCCCTGGGCGCCCCCTTCGAAACGGACAAAGCCGTGTGACATGCACCAGGCCAATGGCTGGTAGTAGCAGGCCTCGAAGTGCAGGCAGTCCACGCGCTCCAGCGCACCCCAGTAGCGCCCATAGGCCACGCGGGCGTGGTCGTCGATGCCGATCAGGCTGCAGGCCATGGGCCGGCCTTCGCGTTCGGCGATGAACAGCAGCCAGTGTTGCGGCATGGTGGTCGCCATGCGGCGGAAAAAATCCCGGCTCAGGTAGGGCGCGTTGCCGTGCTCGAGGTAGGTGCGCTCGTAGCAGCGGTAGAAGAAGTCCCAGTCGGCCTCTGATATGTCGGCGCCGCGCGACCAGCGGAAGCGCACGCCCGCATCGGCCACCTTGCGCCGTTCCTGCCGGATTTTCTTGCGTTTTTCCTGCTGCAGGCTGGCCAGGAAGTGCTCGAAGTCGTCGAAGGGCTGGCCTTGCGCATCCTGGTTGGTCCAGTGGAACTGGACGGTGTGCCTGAGCATCAGGCCGGCGGCGTGGCACGCGTCGATGTCGCGGGGTTGCGCGAAGAGCAGGTGCAACGACGACAGCTGTTCCTCCCGGGTGTGCTCGATCAAGGCCTTCACCAGCGCCGCGCGCGAAGCCGGATCGCGGGCCAGCAGGCGCGCACCCGGCACCGGCGTGAACGGCACGGCCACCAGCGCCTTGGGGTAGTAGTCCAGGCCATGCTGGGCGTACGCGTTGGCCCACGCCCAGTCGAACACGTACTCGCCGTAGGAATGGCTCTTCAGGTACATCGGGCAGGCCGCGTGCAGCACGTCGCCGCGCCACAGTGTCACGAACTGGGCTTGCCAGCCTGTGGCCTCTCGCGCGCTGCCGCTTTCGTGCAGCGCCGACAGGTACTCATGGCGCATGAAGGGGCTGGGGTCGGGCTCGTTGTCCAGCAACGCGTTCCAGGCGCCGGCATCGACCGCCTGCGGCGAGGCGAAGACCCGGGTGACATAATCGATTTCAGACAAACACGGCTCCCGCCCACCGCGTTTTCGCGGTCTCTCCAGCAAGGTTTCCAGACCCCATGACTCTCTCCATTTGCGTGGCCCAGCTCAACTTCGTGGTGGGCGACATGGTGGGCAACGCCCGGAAAATCGTCGACGCCGCCACCCAGGCCCATGCCCGTGGCGCGCGCCTGCTGCTCACGCCCGAGTTGGCCCTCTGCGGTTACGCGGCCGAGGACCTTTTCCTGCGGCCGGCGTTCATCGATGCGTGTGATGATGCCCTCAAAGTCATCGCGGCCGGGACGGCCCACCTCAAAGGCCTGCACATCGTGGTGGGACATCCGGCGCGGGCGCCTGGGGCCACGATCGAACGGCGTGAACGCAGCGTGGCCGTGGCTTACCTGCACAACGCGGCGAGCGTGTTGCGCGAGGGCCTGCTGACCCACACCTACGCCAAGCGCGAGCTGCCCAACTACCAGGTGTTCGATGAGCGCCGCTACTTCGTGCCGGGCCACGCGCCCTGCGTGATCGAGGTGGAAGGCGTGCGCGTGGGCCTGCTGATCTGTGAAGACGCCTGGTTCGACGCCCCCGCCGCCGACGCCCGGGCCGCCGGCGCCGACCTGCTGGCCGTCATCAATGCTTCGCCGTTCCATGCCGGCAAGGGCGGCGAGCGCGAAGCCACCATGCGCGAGCGGGTGCGCTCCACCGGCCTGCCGCTGGTCTACGCGCACCTGGTGGGCGGGCAGGACGAGATCGTCTTCGAGGGGCGCAGCTTCGTGCTCGGTGCCGACGGCACCCTGGCTGGTCGCGCGGTGAGCTTCGAGGAGACGCTGTTCGATGTGGCCTTCACGCGGGATGGGGCTGGCTGGCAGATCACCGCCGAGACCGACCGCGCCCACAGCCCGGAGGCCGACCTGTGGCATGCGCTGGTGCTGGGCGTGCGCGACTACCTGGGCAAGAACGGATTCCCAGGCGCCATCCTGGGCCTGTCGGGCGGCATCGACTCGGCGCTGGTGCTGGCCATCGCGGTCGACGCGCTGGGCAAGGACCGTGTGCGCACGGTGATGATGCCGTCGCCGTACACGGCCGACATCTCCTGGATCGATGCGCGCGACATGGCTGAGCGCATGGGCGTGCGCTACGACGAGATCGCCATTGCGCCCCAGTTCGAAGCCTTCAAGGCCAGCCTGGCCAGCGAGTTCGCCGGCCTGCCCGAAGACACGACGGAAGAGAACCTGCAGGCGCGCATCCGCGGCACCCTGCTCATGGCCTTGTCCAACAAGTTCGGCAGCATCGTGCTGACCACCGGCAACAAGAGCGAGATGGCCACGGGCTATTGCACGCTGTATGGCGACATGGCCGGCGGTTTTGCCGTCATCAAGGACGTGGCCAAGACCATGGTCTTCAAGCTGGCCCGCTGGCGCAACGCGCACGATCCCTATGGCACGGGTGCGAACCCGATCCCGGAACGCATCATCACGCGCCCACCCAGCGCCGAGCTGCGCCCCGATCAGAAGGACCAGGACAGCCTGCCGGAATACCCGGTCCTGGACGCGATCATCGAGCGCTACATGGAGAACGACCAGAGCCCCGAGAGCATCGTGGCCGCCGGCTTCGAGCGGGCCGATGTGGACAAGGTGGTGCGCCTGATCCGCATCAACGAATACAAGCGCCGCCAGGCACCCGTGGGCATCCGCGTGACCCACCGCAGCTTCGGCAAGGACTGGCGCTACCCGATCACCAGCAAGTACCGCGCTTAAACGCTGCGCAGCGCCAGCACCGCGCGCATCTCACCCACCTCGATGCCCGCCGCGTTCTTCAATGGCGGGGGAATCAGGCTGGCGAGGGCGGCCCGGCTGGATTCGTCGAGCCAGCCGAGTTGTTCCAGGGCCGACACGAAGGCCACCATCAACGGGGCCAACTGACCATCGCCGACTTTGGCGGCGATGCCGATGCCGCGGCTGAAACTCGCCAAGGCCTGAACGCCGTCGGCGCCGACCTTGCTCACCCAGTCGCCGCGGCCTGCCTGCATCAGGGTCAGGTCGTTGCGGCCTTGTCCGCTCACGCGTTCGGGGTGGCGGCTCATGGCGCGGGCGATGCGCCGTGGTGCCTGGCCATAGATCGGGTCGGGCTCGGCCAGCGTCAGGCGGGCGAACGCGTGCGCCAGCGAGCGCAAGGGCAGGGCGTAGTTGGGTGCGCTGCAGCCATCGGTGCCGCGCACCAGGTGGTCGACGGGCACGCCGGAAAAATGGCTCACGCTGGCCGCAATCTGCTGTTGCACCGGGTGGTCGATGTCAAGGTAGTTGCCGGACGAGGCGCGGAGCGCGTGGGCGAGCAACAGCATGCCGGTGTGCTTGCCCGAGCAGTTGTGGTGCAACCGGGTGAAGCGCGCGCCCGGTGCCGGCGTGGCGCCCGTGGCCCCGAAAAAGAAGGGCACGTGGGTGCCGCAGGCCAGCGCCGATTCGTCTGCGCCCAGCTTGCCCAGCAGCGCGGCGACACCGTCGACGTGCAGGGGTTCGCCGCTGTGGCTGGCGCAGAGCAGCGCAATGTCGGCGTCGCTCAGCCGATAGCGCTCCGCGGCCTGGGCGATCAAGGGCATGGCCTGGAATGGCTTGAGCGAGGAGCGCGTGAACATCGGGGACGCCACATCGCCCACGGCTGCCAGCAGCCTGCCCTGCGCATCCACCACCGCCATGGAGCCATGGTGGACGTTCTCGGGATGGCCTCCCCGGTAGGCCACAGTGAGAGGAACGTGTCGGGGCAGGGCGTGTGCGGACATGGTGGCGCGCGAAGGGTTGAGCCCGCAGTGTACGAACGTTGCGCGATGCGTTGGGCATAATGAAATGCAGACAAGCTTTTCCCGCAACGCCCCGGAGCCTCCGAATGAAACAAATCACCGCTGTCATCAAACCGTTCAAGCTCGAGGAAGTGCGCGAGGCCTTGGCCGAGCAGGGCGTGACCGGCCTGACCGTGACCGAGGTGAAAGGTTTTGGCCGGCAGAAGGGCCACACCGAGCTCTACCGCGGTGCTGAGTACGTGGTGGACTTCCTGCCCAAGGTCAAGGTGGAAGTCGTGGTCAAGACCGACGACGTTGATCGCTGTGTGGACGCGATCATCCGCGCCGCCCGCACCGGCAAGATCGGTGACGGCAAGATCTTCGTGACCTCGGTCGAGCGCGTGGTGCGCATCCGCACCGGCGAAGAGGACGAAACCGCGGTCTGAGACCCGGTTCCGCGAGGCTCAGATGGCCTCGATGCGCGGCTCGGGCGCCAGCCCGGCGGATTGCACCAGCTCTGGCAACAGGCTGGCCGGATCGCGGCCCACGCGGATCAGGTCCATCTGCCAGGCGTTCATGAACTGCTGCTCGACGCCGGTGCGCAAAAAGGTTTCCAGGCCGTCGTAGTAGCCACCCACGTTGAGCAGGCCCACGGGCTTGTCGTGGTAGCCCAGCTGGCGCCAGGTCCAGACCTCGAAGAATTCCTCGAACGTACCGATGCCGCCCGGCAATGCCACGAAGGCATCGGCGCGCTCGGCCATCATGCGCTTGCGCTCGTGCATGGTGTCCACCACGTGAAGTTCGGTGCAGCCGTGGTGTGCCCACTCCTTTTCCACCAGCGCCTTCGGGATGATGCCCACCACGCGGCCCCCGGCGGCGAGCGTGGCTTCGGCGACCACGCCCATCAGGCCGTTGCGGCCACCCCCGTAGACGAGTTGGCCGGCCCGGCTGCCGATCCATTCGCCCACGGCGCGGGCGGTGTCGGTGAAGGCTGGGTGCGCGCCGGGGCGCGAGCCGCAGTAGACGCAGAGGGAGAAGGTGGGAGAAGTCATGAGGGTGAGGAAAAAATGGTCAGGCCCAGCGGGTCCACAGGGCGGCGATCCAGATGCCGGCGCACAGCAGCAGGCTCAGCAGCACCGCCGCGCTGCCCATGTCCTTGGCGCGTTTGGACAGGTCGTGCCATTCGGGGCCGATGCGGTCAATGGCGGTTTCGATGCCGGTGTTGAGGAGTTCGACCACCATCACCAGCAGCACCGAGGCGGCGAGCAGGGCCGTCTCGACCCAGTTTCGGCCGAGCCAGAACGCTGCGGGAATCATCACCAGGGCGGCCAGGGCTTCCTGGCGAAAAGCCGTTTCGCCCCAGCCGGCGCGCAGGCCGGCCAGGGAATAGCGGAACGCATGCGCCATGCGCGTGAGGCCGGTGCGGCGCTTCTGGGCGTCAACGGGTTCTTGGTTGTTCATTGGAGGCTGGTTTCAGCGCTTGGCACGAGGCGGTGTAGGGGGCGGGGCCTGGTGCACGAGGCGGGTGCCCGCGAGCGCATCGTGCAGAAACTGGCGCTGCGGATGGAAGCGCGAGAGCAGGGCCCAGACGACGATCCAGCCGCACAGCAGCACCGCCAACTCGCCCCCAGGCAAGCCCATGAGGCCGGAGACCGCCAGCGGTGGCAGCAACCACAGCCAGGACAGCAGGTAGCGCAGCAGGGCGCGAGCCTGGGTGAGCGCGCGCCCATGGCGGTCCACGACGCGGATGTGCCAGGTCTTCATGGCCAGCGTCTGGCCCTTGGCCCAGAACCAGGCGAAGTAGATGCCGAACACCACGAACAGGAACGCCTGCTGGGCATGCCGGTTGTCCAGGGCGTGCCGGGTCTGGGTGAGCGTGGAAAACAGGTAGCCGGCGAGGAACACGACGCCGAACATCAGCATGCCCTCATACAGCCAGCAGGCCATGCGGCGGCGCAGCGAGGGCGCCATCAAGTTGGGTTCGGCGCTGGAAGGGGGCGTCGTCGAGGCAGGCGGGGAAGCGGGCATGAGGCAGGCGGCGGGCGCGAAGGCGGCAAGGAAGACGGGAATTGTCGCATTGCGGCACATGTGGGCGCCTTTTTGGGGCGGCTTCTGGCGCCCCGGCTGGAAAAACCTTGTTGCAGTGCGATAATGCCGGCTGCAATTCAAAACAAGGCAAACGGATCAGGGTCCGGCGGGGTATGTGCCCGCTCATGGCCATTGGTCTCAAGTCTCGAAACCGCTCCACAAGAGTGGGTCAAGAGGCACCCAAGGTTTTTCGTCAGAGAAATTCTCGAAAGGTTCATCATGGAAATCAGCAAGGCCGAACTGGCCTCGGCTGCCGCCGCCAAAGGCGCAGCCCCTCAAGACCTCCGCGGCGCAGAAATCCTCATCAAGGCCCTCCAGGCCGAAGGTGTGAAGTACGTCTGGGGCTACCCCGGCGGTGCTGTGCTGCACATCTACGACGCTTTCTACAAGCAGAACACGATCCAGCACGTGCTGGTGCGCCATGAGCAGGCCGCCGTGCACGCGGCCGACGGCTACGCGCGCGCCACCGGTGACGTGGGCGTGGCCCTGGTCACATCCGGGCCGGGCGTGACCAATGCCATCACGGGCATCGCCACGGCCTACATGGACAGCATCCCCATGGTCATCGTGACCGGTCAGGTGCCCACCGCCGCGATCGGCCTGGACGCCTTCCAGGAGTGCGACACCGTGGGCATCACCCGCCCCATCGTCAAGCACAACTTCCTGGTCAAGGACGCGCGCGACATGGCGATGGTCATGAAGAAGGCCTTCCACATCGCCCGCAGCGGCCGGCCCGGCCCGGTGGTGGTGGACATTCCGAAGGACGTGTCCTTCAACAAGGTGCCCTACAACGGCTACCCCGACTCGGTGGAGATGCGTTCCTACAACCCGGTGCGCAAGGGCCATGGCGGCCAGATCCGCAAGGCGCTGCAACTGCTGATGACGGCCAAGCGGCCCTATATCTACACCGGTGGCGGCGTGCTGCTGGGCAACGCCACCAACGAGCTGCGCACGCTGGTGGACATGCTGGGCTACCCGGTCACCAACACGCTGATGGGCTTGGGCGCCTACCCGGCTTCCGACCGCAAGTTCCTGGGCATGCTGGGCATGCACGGCACGATCGAGGCCAACAACGCCATGCAGAACTGCGACGTGCTGCTGGCCGTGGGGGCACGTTTCGACGACCGCGTGATCGGCAACCCCAAGCACTTCGCGCAGAACGAACGCAAGATCATCCACATCGACATCGACCCGTCGAGCATCTCCAAGCGCGTCAAGGTCGACATTCCCATCGTGGGCGACGTCAAGGACGTGCTGACCGAGCTGATCAGCATGGTGCGCGAGAGCACCGCGCGGCCCGATGACAAGGCCCTGGCCGAGTGGTGGAAGACGATCGAAGCCTGGCGTGCGCGCGACTGCCTGAAGTACGACCGCGGCAACAAGGACGTGATCAAGCCGCAGTACGTGCTGGAAACGCTGTGGAACATGACCAAGGATGCCGACACCTACATCACATCGGACGTGGGGCAGCACCAGATGTGGGCGGCCCAGTACTACCGCTTCGACGAGCCGCGCCGCTGGATCAATTCCGGTGGCCTGGGCACCATGGGTGTGGGCATTCCCTATGCCATGGGTATCAAGCTGGCCAAGCCCGACAGCGAGGTGTTCTGCGTGACCGGTGAAGGCTCGGTGCAGATGTGCATCCAGGAGCTGTCCACCTGCCTGCAGTACAACACGCCCATCAAGGTCGTGGCCTTGAACAACCGCTACCTGGGCATGGTCCGGCAGTGGCAGGAGATCGACTACGAAGGTCGTTACAGCCACAGCTACATGGACGCGTTGCCGAACTTCGTCAAGCTTGCCGAGGCCTATGGCCACGTGGGCATGCTGATCGAGCGTCCCGAGGACGTCGAACCGGCGTTGCGCGAAGCGCGCAAGCTCAAGGACCGCACGGTCTTCATGGACTTCCGCACCGACCCCACCGAGAACGTGTTCCCTATGGTTCAGGCCGGCAAGGGCATCACCGAGATGCTGCTGGGTTCCGAAGACCTGTAATTCCCGAAGCGAAGCGGCGAAAAGCCTTCGCCGCTTCATCCCCTCAGACGAATCTATTGTCCGCCAAGCCTGCGCATTACCGTGCGCAGGGGAGGGCGGCGAAAAGAGGAATCGCACATGAAACACATCATCGCTGTCCTGCTGGAAAACGAACCCGGCGCCCTGTCGCGCGTGGTGGGCCTGTTCTCGGCCCGTGGCTACAACATCGAATCGCTCACGGTGGCGCCCACCGAGGACCCCAGCCTCTCGCGCATGACGATCCAGACCACAGGGTCGGACGACGTCATCGAGCAAATCACCAAGCACCTGAACCGCCTCATCGAGGTCGTCAAGGTGGTCGACCTCACCGAGGGGGCCTACACCGAGCGCGAGCTCATGATGGTGAAGGTCCGCGCGGTGGGCAAGGAGCGCGAGGAAATGAAGCGCATGGCCGACATCTTCCGCGGCCGCATCATCGATGTGACCGAGAAGAGCTACACCATCGAACTCACCGGCGACCAGGGCAAGAACGACGCCTTCCTGGAGGCGATCGATCGCTCGTCCATTCTGGAGACCGTGCGCACGGGCGCCAGCGGCATCGGCCGGGGTGAGAGAATCCTGCGCGTCTGACTGTTTCGGGGCTCAGCCATTTGCCCGTTCGCGCTGAGCCTGTCGAAGCCCGGGCCCGCCCTTGTGGCGGGCCGGGGTACCGAGAGCCCTTCGACAGGCTCGCGAAGAACGGCAAAACCCATCAAATCCATTGGAGCAAAGCATGAAAGTTTTCTACGACAAAGACTGTGACCTGTCCCTGATCAAGGGCAAGACCGTGGCCATCATCGGTTACGGCAGCCAGGGCCACGCACACGCACAGAACCTCAACGACAGCGGCGTGAAGGTCGTGGTTGGCCTGCGCAAGGGCGGTGCTTCCTGGGACAAGGTCGGCAAGGCCGGCCTGAACGTCCTGGAAGTGAACGAGGCGGTCAAGGCCGCCGACGTGGTCATGATCCTTCTGCCCGACGAGCAGATCGGCGAGGTCTACAAGAACAACGTCGAGCCCAACATCAAGCAAGGCGGCTCGCTGGCCTTCGCTCACGGTTTCAACGTGCACTACAACCAGGTCGTGCCCCGCGCGGATCTGGACGTGTGGATGGTGGCGCCCAAGGCCCCCGGCCACACCGTGCGCAACACCTACACCCAGGGCGGCGGCGTGCCCCACCTCGTGGCTGTGCACCAGGACAAGAGTGGCAAGGCGCGTGATCTGGCGCTGAGCTACGCCATGGCCAACGGTGGCGGCAAGGCCGGCATCATCGAGACCAACTTCAAGGAAGAGACCGAGACCGACCTGTTCGGTGAACAGGCCGTGCTGTGCGGCGGTGCCGTCGAGCTGATCAAGATGGGCTACGAAACCCTGGTCGAAGCCGGCTACGCGCCCGAGATGGCCTACTTCGAATGCCTGCACGAGCTCAAGCTCATCGTGGACCTGATCTACGAAGGCGGCATCGCCAACATGAACTACTCGATCTCGAACAACGCCGAATACGGCGAGTACGTGACCGGTCCGGAAGTGATCAACGAGCAGTCGCGCGTGGCCATGCGCAACGCGCTCAAGCGCATCCAGAACGGCGACTACGCCAAGATGTTCATTCAGGAAGGTCGCCTGAACTACCCGTCGATGACGGCTCGCCGCCGCAACACCGCCGACCACAGCATCGAAGTGGTGGGTGCCCAGCTGCGCGCCATGATGCCCTGGATCGCCAAGAACAAGCTGGTGGACCAGACCCGCAACTGATCGTCCAGCCGCGCCGCCTGCCGGCGCGCATCGACCGCAAAGGCCACTTCGGTGGCCTTTGTCGTCTTTTCCTACAGACACACTGCTTTACACTGGGGCATTCTGTGCAGGAGGTCTGCTCCAGGAACCGAGGGTTTCTGAGCGCAGCGACGCACGGAGGCCCGAATGCACGACGGAACCGAAACCACTATGACGCCAAGCGACGAACGCCCCAGGCGCCCCAAGGGCATCTACATGGTGCCCAACATGATCACGCTTGCGGCCCTGTTCGGCGGCTTCTACTCGGTCGTCATGGCCATGAACGGCCGCTACGACCTGGCCACCGTGGGCATCTTCGTGGCCATGGTGCTGGACAGCCTGGATGGCCGCGTCGCGCGCCTCACGAACACACAGAGCGCGTTCGGCGAGCAGATGGACTCGCTGTCCGACATGGTGTCCTTTGGTGCGGCCCCGGCGCTCATCGCCTACGAATGGACCTTGCGCGACATCGGCCGCTGGGGCTGGATCGCGGCCTTCGTGTACTGCGCGTGTGCGGCCTTGAGGCTGGCGCGTTTCAACGTCAACACCGCCGTGGTCGACAAGCGCTATTTCCAGGGCCTGCCGTCTCCCGCAGCCGCCGCCCTGGTGGCGGGGTTCATCTGGCTCATGACCGAGCTGGAGATTCCCGCGCAGGACGTGACCTGGCCCATGTTCGTCATCACGCTCTACACGGGCCTGACCATGGTGACCAACGTGCCTTTCTACAGCTTCAAGGACCTGAGCCTGAAGAAGAGCGTGCCGTTCGCGGCCATCGTGCTGGTGGCCCTGGGCATCGCGGTCATCAACATCCACCCACCGACCGTGCTGTTCGCGCTCTTTGTCGTGTACGGGCTGTCCGGGTATGCGGTGTACTTCTGGCGCAAGGCCAAGGGCCGACCGACCAGCGTGATCAGCACCTCCACCGACGAGCCCGACGAGCGCGGCCTGCACGACGATTGAGCTTTGTGATACAGTTTGAGCCATGATTTTTCGCGCTTTCGCCCTACTACTGGATGTCCGACACGGGCAGGCTTGGTAGCGCGCGCGCATTCCATTCAAAACGGCCCGTTTGCACCTGCAGCGGGCCGTTTGTGTTTTGGGGCTGCGGGTTTCAGTAACATCGAAAGAGCACCATGTTGAAACACCCTGCCAGCAAGTACCCTGCCTTCAAGCCGATCGGTCTCAAGGACCGCACCTGGCCCGACGCCGTCCTCACCCAGGCCCCCATCTGGCTGAGCACCGACCTGCGCGACGGCAACCAGGCCCTGATCGAGCCCATGGATGTGGAGCGCAAGCTGCGCATGTTCGAGTTGCTGGTGAAGATCGGCTTCAAGGAGATCGAGGTCGGATTCCCATCGGCTTCGCAGACCGAATTCGATTTCCTGCGTCGCCTGATTGACGAGCGCCTCATTCCCGAGGACGTCACCATCCAGGTGCTGACCCAGGCGCGCGAACCGCTGATCCGGCGCACCTTCGAGGCCTTGCAAGGCGCGCCGCGCGCCATCGTGCATCTCTACAACGCCGTGGCCCCCGTCATGCGGCGCGTGGTGCTTGGCATGAACGAAGACGAGATCGTCGAACTGGCCACCTCACAGGCCCGCCTTTTCAGCGAGCTCGCCGCCTTGCAGCCCGCCACGCAGTGGACCTTCCAATACTCGCCCGAAATGTTCTCCGGCACCGAGCTCGCCTTCTCCAAGCGCGTGGTGGATGCGGTCACCGAGGTCTGGCAGCCAACGGCCGAACACAAGTGCATCATCAACCTGCCGTCCACGGTGGAGCACAGCACGCCCAACATCTTTGCCGACATGATCGAGTGGATGCACCGCCATCTCGCGCGGCGCGATGCGATCGTGCTGTCCGTGCATCCGCACAACGACCGCGGCACCGGCACGGCTGCGGGCGAGTTCGCCTTGATGGCGGGCGCCGATCGCATCGAAGGCTGTCTGTTCGGCAACGGCGAGCGCACTGGCAACCTCGATCTGGTCAACGTTGCGCTCAACCTCTACACACAAGGTGTCTCGCCCGGCCTGGACTTCTCCGACATCGACGAGATCCGCCGCACCGTCGAGCACTGCAACCAGTTGCCGGTGCACCCGCGCCATCCTTACGTGGGCGACCTGGTCTACACCTCGTTCTCCGGCTCTCACCAGGACGCGATCCGCAAGGCGTTTGCCGCGCGCCGGGAAGACGACGCCTGGAACATCCCCTACCTGCCTGTGGATCCCAAGGATCTGGGGCGCAGCTATGAGGCTGTGATCCGCGTCAACAGCCAGTCGGGCAAAGGCGGCATCGCCTACCTGCTGGAAAACGAATACGGCCTGGAATTGCCGCGCCGCTTGCAGATCGAGTTCAGCCAGGTAGTGCAGGAGGTCATGGATGCCAACGGCAAGGAGCTGGCCGCGGCCGACCTGTGGGACATCTTCGAGCGCGAGTACGGCCTGTCCCAGGCCCGTGCGCCGCTGCAGCCCGTGATGGAGGACATCTCGGGCCAGAGCGTGCGCGTGGCGGCCCAGGTGGAGATCGGCGGTGAGCCGGTGGTGGTGGACGGGCAGGGCAACGGCCCCATCGACGCCTTCGTCAACGGCCTCAACGCAGCGATCGGCCGCCAGGTGCGGGTGCTCGACTACCACGAGCACGCCATCGGCTCGGGCGCGCAGGCGCGCGCCGTGGCCTATGTGGAGATGCGCATCGACGAGACGCGCACGGTGTTCGGGGTGGGCATCGACGCCAACATTGTTTCTGCGTCCTTCAAGGCCATCCTGTCCGGCCTGCACCGGGTGGCGAGGCCCCACACCAGCGAATCCGAAGCCCAGGCGGTCTGATCCCGACCTGGGTGGATAAAAACAACCTTGAATGGAGTTTCCCCATGAGCGACAAACTGATCATTTTCGATACCACCCTGCGCGACGGTGAGCAATCGCCCGGTGCGTCCATGACCAAGGACGAGAAGCTGCGCATTGCGCGCCAGCTGGAGCGCCTGAAGGTGGATGTGATCGAGGCCGGCTTTGCGGCCAGCTCGAACGGGGACTTCGACTGCGTGCAGGCCATCGCCAACACCATCAAGGAGTCTACGGTGTGCTCGCTGGCGCGGGCCAACGACCGGGACATCGCGCGCGCCGCGGAAGCCCTCAAGGGCGCTCAGCGCGCGCGCATCCACACCTTCATCGCAACCAGTGCCCTGCACATGGAGAAGAAGCTGCGCATGACGCCCGAGCAGGTGCTGGAGCAGGCAGTGCAATCGGTGCGCTTCGCCCGCAACCTGGTGGACGACATCGAGTTCAGCCCGGAAGACGGCTACCGCAGCGACGTTGATTTCCTCTGCCGCGTGCTGGAGGCCGTGATCAAGGAGGGCGCGACGACGCTGAACATCCCGGACACGGTGGGCTACGCGATCCCGGAGCTCTACGGCGATTTCATCCGCACGCTGCGCGAGCGCGTGCCCAACTCCGACAAGGCCATCTGGTCGGTGCATTGCCACAACGACCTCGGCATGGCCGTGGCGAACTCGCTGGCCGGCGTGAAGATTGGTGGCGCGCGCCAGGTGGAGTGCACCATCAACGGCCTGGGCGAGCGCGCGGGCAACTGCTCGCTGGAAGAGATCGTGATGGCGGTGCGCACACGGCGCGACTACTTCGGCCTGGACGTGGGCGTGGACGCCACGCAGATCGTGCCGGCCAGCCGCATGGTGAGCCAGACCACCGGCTTCGTGGTGCAGCCCAACAAGGCGGTGGTGGGTGCCAACGCGTTTGCCCATGCCAGCGGGATTCACCAGGACGGCGTTCTCAAGGCACGCGACACCTATGAAATCATGCGCGCGGAGGACGTGGGCTGGAGTGCCAACAAGATCGTGCTGGGCAAGCTCAGCGGCCGCAATGCGTTCAAGCAGCGCTTGCAGGACCTGGGCATCGAGATGGAGTCCGAGAGCGAGATCAACACTGCGTTTGCGGCGTTCAAGGAACTGGCCGACCGCAAGAGCGAGATCTTCGACGAGGACATCCTGGCCCTGTGCAGCGACGAGAGCGTGACCGCCGAGAAGGAGCAGTACGGCCTGGTCTCGCTGAAGCAGCGCAGCGAGACCGGCGAGCGCCCGCACGCCAGCGTGGTGTTCACCGTGGACGGCAAGGAAATCCAGGGCGAGAGCGACGGCAACGGCCCCGTGGACGCGTCCCTGAAAGCGATCGAGAACCACGTGAAGAGCGGCGCCGAGCTGCTGCTGTACTCGGTCAACGCCATCACCAGTGGTTCCACCGAGAGCCAGGGTGAGGTGACGGTGCGCCTTCAACACGGTGGCCGCGTCGTCAACGGCGTGGGCGCCGACCCAGACATCGTCGTGGCGTCGGCCAAGGCGTACCTGAGTGCGCTGAACAAGTTGCACAGCAAATCAGACCGGGTTGCCGCCCAGGGATAAAACCCAATGAAATCAAAGGCTTGATGAATTGTGTTTCGTGAGGCGCAGAAAAGACACCAAAAGTAGCACTTGTTCTACCGATCACTGAAGACAGTTTCCCAAGCTTTTGATATTGCTAGTTTTTTTCCGAATGCCTATACTTCACCCCTGCGCAGTTCCTGTTGCTGGAGTGGAGTCATGGTCATCGGCGTCGATCGTTTTCGCAAAATTTTGCTGGTTGCGGCTGTTGCCGGTTGGGTAGCGCTTTCCTTCGCGCCCTTGCAAGCCCAGGCCGCCAGCAACGCGAAAACCGCCAAGAAGACGGTGACGGCCAAGGCCACTCCCAAGCGCACGGTGGCCACCTCGAAGAAGGCCCAACCCAAGGTGGCGCAGGCCCCGGCACGCAAGACCGTTCGCGTGGCCAGCAAGCCCCAGGGCCGTGTGAAGGTTCAGATGGCGGCGGGCAAGACGACCTCGCTGCACAAGGTGGCCGTTCAACGCAAACCCGCAGCCACCCAGGCGGTGATGCGCGCGGCCGTGGCGCCCCGACTTTCCGAAGGCTCGCGCCTGGGCCTGCGTTCGATGGACGATCCGCTCGAACTCAATTCCAGCGTGGCCCTGGTGATCGATCAGGAAACCAACGAAGTGCTGTTCAGCAAGAACGACGCGGCCGTGCTGCCGATCGCCTCGCTGACCAAGCTCATGACCGGCCTGGTGGTGGCAGACGCCCACCTGAACATGCAGGAAATGATCACCATCACGCAGGACGACGTGGACACCTACAAGGGCAGTAGTTCGCGCCTGGCCGTGGGTACCACGCTCAGCCGGGGCGAGCTGATGCACCTGGCGCTGATGTCCAGCGAAAACCGGGCCGCCCATGCACTCGGTCGCACCTACCCCGGTGGCCTTGCCGAGTTCGTGCGCCTGATGAACAAGAAGGCGCTGGAACTGGGCATGGCGGACACCCGTTACGTCGAGCCCACCGGCCTGTCCAGCTCCAACCAGTCGAGCGCGCGCGATCTCGCGACCCTGGTGTCCGTGGCCTACCAGCGCCCCATCCTGCGCGATTTGTCCACGTCGCCCAGTTACGAGGTCGACCTCGGTCGTCGCACGCTGCACTACAACAACTCGAATGGCCTGATCAAGAACCCGTCGTGGGACATCGGCCTTCAGAAGACGGGCTACATCTCCGAAGCCGGCCGTTGCCTCGTCATGCAGGCCAAGGTGGCGGGCCGCCAGTTGATCATGGTGTTTCTGGACGCCACGGGCAAAGTGGGGCGCATGCAGGACGCCGAACGCGTGCGGCGCTGGGTCGAAGTGCAGACCGATGCGCGCGTGATGCCCCGCCCTCAAGGCTGACCCTTTCCCAGCCCCCATGAAAAACGGCCCTGACGGGCCGTTTTTCATGGGGGTGACGCGCTCAGCGGGCGGATGCCGGCATCGGCACCTTGGGGCAGCCCAGCGCGGATGAAATCTCGGCAGCGGTGGAGCGCAGCTTGGGCACCCAGCTCTCGTCGATGCGGTCCGCGGGGGCGGAGATCGACAGCCCAGCCACCAGCTTGCTCTGGTCGTCGTAGATGCCGGCGGCCATGCACCTCACGCCCAGCTCCAGTTCCTCGTTGTCCCGTGCGAGGCCGGCTTGCCGGCACTGCGCCAGTTCGCGTTCCAGGGTCGCGAGCTGGGTCAGGCTGTTGCGCGTGTTGCCAGCCAGCCCGGTGCGGGTGGCGTAGGCGCGCACCCGTTGCGGCTCGTCATCGGCCAGGAAGAGCTTGCCCACCGAGGTGAGGTGCAGGGGCGCGCGGCCACCAATGGCGCGCACCACCTGCATGCCGGAGCGCTCGCTGTACGCCCGCTCCACATAGACGATTTCGTCGCCCTGGCGCACGCTCAGGTTGACCGGCTGCTGGATCATCTTGTGCAGCTCGCGCATGGGCAGCAGGGCGGCATCCCGCACGCTCAGCCGTGCCTTGACCAAGTTGCCCAGTTCCAGCAACCGCATGCCGAGCCGGTAGCTGCCTGCCTCGGGCCGATCGACAAACCGGCCGATGGTCAGGTCGTTGAGGATGCGGTGCGCGGTCGAGGGATGCAGGCCGGTCTTCTCGCTGATTTCCTTCAGCGACACCGGTTCCTCGCGCGATGCCAGCACTTCCAGCAGGTTGAACATGCGTTCGATCACCTGGACAGTGGGCGTGCTGGGAAGGGTCTCGGAGCGTTTGGTCATGAGAGGTCAGAGGTTGTTCTTGATTTTACAAGATGAAATCCACTTCCTCCAACCGGTGCCGGAACACGCTGGCAGCGAACGCCGCCCTCGGTCAGGCCACGCCTCAGGGCGCCGTGATCCAGCGGCCCTCGAGCAGCAACTCGTGCGGCTGGAAGCCCGCCTTGTAGTTCATCTTGCTGCTCTGCCCGATCCAGTAGCCCAGGTACACATGGGGCAACTCCAGCGCGCGGGCCTGATCGATCTGCCAGAGCACGCTGTACGTGCCGTAGCTGGCCTTTTCATCGGGTTCGTAGAAGGTGTAGACCGCCGAGAGGCCATCGTTCAGCACGTCGACGATCGAGACCATCTTGAGCCGGGAAGGGCCACCGTCGGTGCCGGGCTGATGGAACTCCACCAGCCGCGAATTGACCCGGCTCTGCAGAAGGAACTGCGTGTACTGGTCGATGCTGTCGTGGTCCATGCCGCCGCCGGCGTGGCGGCTGTTCTGGTAGCGCAGGTAGAGCTGGTAGTGCTCGGGGATGAAGCAGAGCTTGAGCACGCGCGTCTGCAGCATGCCGTGCTGCTTCGCCGATCGTCGCTGGCTCCGGTTGGGTGTGAACGAGGCGACCGGCACGCGCAGCGGCACGCAGGCCTGGCAGCCATCGCAATACGGGCGGTAGGTGAACATGCCGCTGCGGCGGAAGCCGTGCGTGACCAGATCCGAGTACGCGTCGTTGTGGATGAGGTGGCTGGGGGTGGCGACTTGCGAACGCGCCTGACGGTCCGGCAGGTAGCTGCACGGGTAAGGTGCCGTGGCGTAAAACTGCAGCGCCTGAAGCGGGAGTTCTTTGAGGTGGGTCACGCGCGAGGACCGTCGTCAGAGAGGATGTGTTGCCAGTATACGGGCTCGAATTCCCAGCGTGGGGCAGGGTGGGGCAGGGCCATTCGAACGTGTCGGCAGAACTCGTCGCGGGCCATGAGCTGGCCGCCCAGCGATGCCAGGTGCGTGGTGTTCTGCTGGCAGTCGATCAGGGGCATGGTGTGGGCGCGGCAGAAGGCGATCAGCGCCGCCAGGGCGATCTTGGAGGCATCGCTGCGGCGGCTGAACATCGACTCGCCGTACACCATGGCGCCGAGATTGACGCAATACAGCCCACCGGCCAGCTCGCCGTCGAACCAGGCCTCCACACTGTGTGCGAGGCCTGCGTGATGGAGCCGGACGTAGGCTTCCACCATCGCGGGCAGGATCCAGGTGCCAGTCTGGCCGTCGCGCGGCGTGTGCGCGCAGGCGCGGATGACGCGTTCGAAGTCGTGGTCGAAGCGCACTTCCAGCCGCTGCTCGCGCAACAGCCGGGTGAGTGTCTTGCGCAGCGAGCGGTGCAGACGGAACTGGCGGGTCTCCAGCACCATGCGAGGGTCGGTGCTCCACCACAGGATGGGTTGGCCCGCGCTGTACCAGGGGAAGATGCCACGGGAATACGCGGCGACCAGCGTCGGCACATCCAGCACCCCGCCTGCGGCGAGCAGACCGGGCGCGGGGTCTGTGGCACTCCAGGCCGTTTCCACGGACGGAAACGCCTGGCCGGGCTCGAGCCACGGCAATGCTCGGTTGGGCGGGGTGTGTGACATGCCACTATTGTGCGCGGCGGCCCCGCGGTTTCAAGCGGCGGGGCGGGCGATCCGACGAAGAAGCCACCAGGCCAGGGCGCCCAGCAGAATGCCCACGCCATCGGCCGCGAGATCCGACCATTCGCCGTAGCGCCACCCCGTGGCCGCCTGGGCCAGTTCGATGGCGCCGCCATGGGCCAGCAGAGACGCAGCCACCGCGTTGGGCCGACGTGGATAGGCGAGCAGGCCCAGGAACGCCAGCCAGGCGAATCCGAACGCGTGCTGGGCCTTGTCCCATATGTCGAGGCTCTGGGGTGGAAGCAGGACCACGGGCACGAGCGAGGCGACGGTGAGCACCGCGACACTGAGCCAGAAAAGCGGTTTGATGATGAAGATGAAGCGGGTCATAGAAAAACGCGAAAAACGACGCTATAATTCGAGGCTGTTCCCTGATAGCTCAGTCGGTAGAGCGACGGACTGTTAATCCGCAGGTCCCTGGTTCGAGTCCAGGTCGGGGAGCCAATACACCTCATTACGAACACCGTTGGGGTGGCCCAAGCTTACAAGAGCTTCGGTCTTGTACTCGAGCAGTACCTTGTCGACGGTGACCGTGATGCTCCCAAGAAGCGCGCCCATGAAGGCGCGTTTTTTTTCGGCGTCGCCGGCCATCACCACCTCCTTCATCACCTCGACCGCGATGGCCGGATCGATGCGTGCCGCCTTCTTCGGCGCGGGCGCCTCCTCCAGGCGCTCGAGGCGGGCCTGCGTGGCGCGGATCTCAGCATTGCGCAGCTGCAGGCGATCGCGCACGTCGGCGAGGTCCGGGGTGTCGAGCCCTTTGACCTCCAGGAGGTCAAACAGCTTTCCGCGGCGAGCTTCAAGGTCGCGCAACGTCCGCACGAGCTCAATGCGTTGCGCTTCACGATCGCGGGCCCACTGACTCCCGAGGTCCGTGAGCTCGCGCACCGCCAGCGTCATCGCCTCAACGGTCACCACGCGGGCGAACACCTCACCCAGCAGCCAGTCGTCGAACAGGTCGGCGCGCACGTTTCGGAAGAGGCAGCGAACCGCTCCCTTCTTGTGCGCGCAGCAGCCGTAGTAGTTGTAGAGCGTGCCGGCGCGGCTTGTGCCATTCACCACCTGCAGGGCGCCGCCGCAGATGCCGCATTTCATCAGGCCGGCGAAAACGAAGATGCTGCGCGCTGCTCCGCCTTGGGGCCGGGGTGGGGTTCGTTCTTCCATCATGAGCTGTACCTTGTCGAAGTCGACCTGCGTCACCAGGCCGGGGTGGGCTGCAACCTGTATCCACTGATCGCGCGGCTTGACCTTGCCGGTTCGCTTGTTGGCCCGGTTGAAGGTCTTCAGTCCGGTGTAGACCTCGCTCTTCAGCATGTAGTTGAGGGTGGTTTTCTTCCAGCGCTCCCCACGCTTGAGCTGGCCGGCGTCGTTGAGCGCTTTCGCAATGACCTGGGCCCCCAGGCCTTGCAGCGCCATCCCGAAGGCTTTCTGAACGACGATGGCTTCCTCATCGTGGATCAGCATGCGGTTGCGCTGGCCGTCGAGTTCCGTCCGGTATCCGAAGGGCACACGGCCGCCAGTGAAGAACCCATCGGCCGCCAGCTTCTTCATGGAACGCAGGGTGTCGCGCGAGATTTGGCGGGACACCATCTGGTCCATCGCGCCGTGGAACATCTTGTTGATGAATCCCGCGTCCGTCTCGTCGTCGATATCGGCGTTGAGGCATTCCAGTCGCGTGCCCAGAGACTTGATGTGGTCGCTCTGCACCCAGAGGTCCACGGCGTTCCGTGCGAAGCGGCTCGTGCTCCACGTCACGAAGTAGTCCACCATGCCGGTTTCGCAAAAGGCCAGCGCGGCCTTGAAGGCGGTTCGCTGCTTGGTGAAGCGGCCGGAGATCCCTTCATCGCGGAACACGCGCACGACGGAGGCGCCGAGGCGCGCGGCGTGCGCCGTGCAGACCTCAATCTGGGCATCAATGGATATGCCCTCGTCGAACTGCTTTCGATCGCTCACGCGGGCGTAGATGATGGCGCGCTTCATGCCGCGCCAACTCTACGGCGCTTGGCGAGGCGTCCCACGTGATGAACAGTCAGTTTTTCACCCAGGACGGCCTTGACACGATCGCGGATCTGGCGGTTGTCCATGAAGGGCGCCAGCGATTCGATGAAGCGGTTTCGCTGGTATCGCTGGAAGCTGCTGAAGCGGCGCAGCTTGACCTCGATCATGGAATCCGAGTCGCTGCGGATCTCCACCGCCGCGTCGAGGATTCGCCACATGGCCATGAAGCGGTCGTAGCCGACCTCGTGCGCGACGGCCAGCCAAACCGACGGCATGCCCATGTCCGCGAGCTCGCGAATTTTTGCCTCCTCCCAAACTTGCGGCGTGGTGCATTCGTGCAGGTACCCACCCCCCCTCCGGGAGGCCTTGCCCTGGCCCTGCCGTGCCCCCACCCCCTCCTGGGCTGGCACCACCGTGGGCCCGTGCACCTGGTCCACCCAGTCGATCTGCATCCGTGCGTTCCATCCACTTCGCTTTGCATGCCTTCCCATCACCTTGCTCCCCCCTGGGCATGGGACTGTTCACTTCGCTTTCTGACAGTGTGCGAAGTGGGCCGGGCTGGAGGCGTGTTCCGAGTTAGCCCGCTCTTGTTACAGATTGCGGCGTGGCGCGGGATCGCTCCGCACCGCCCATGAATGCTGGGGTTTGGTTGGGAGGGCACTGCCCCGGAATAGGAATTGCGTACTGGTGCTGTGCGGTCGGGCATGTGGACGGTCCTCTGGGATCTGCTGGAAATTGGCTGACCAGGTCAGCCGGGAACGCGCTTGAGGAACTCCCCGATGGGGGTGCGCATCTTGGCCAGCGGCGCATGCTGGTCGACGGTGCGCATCGTCTTGCGCATGCTGAGCTCGATGTAGATCTCGGTGCTCTTGGGGTCGGCGTGGCCCATGAGCCTCTGCGTGGTGACTGTGGGTACGTCTTCCTCGGTCAGCTCGGTGCCGAAGAGGTGCCGCATCGCGTGCGGGTGCAGCTCGGCGGCCGGGATGCCCACGTTCTCCCCGTGGCGCTGGACGATGCTCCACACGCCTTTCCTGGTGAGCCTGCGCGCCTCGCCGCGGTGCTCGTGTGCGGGCAGCGTGGGGTGCCTGGTGTTGACGAACAGCACGCGGTCAGGGCGGCCGTGCTTGCCCACGGTGTCGCGGTCTATCGGTGCGAGGTCCTCGTGGGCCAGGTAGACGCGTAGGAGCGCATCGGCCTCGCGGGGCACGGGCATGCGCCGCATCTTCCCTCCCTTCTCTTCGACCAGGATCAACAGCCGCGCCTTGCCATCGAGCTCGACGGTCTGGAGGTCCCCTTCGTTCAGCGTGCAAAGGCCGGTGACGCGGAGCCCGCAGCCCATCAGCAAGCTCAGGATCGCCGCGTCCCGGATGCCTGTGAACGTGGCCAGATCCGGAGACCACATCAGGCGCTCTGCGTTGGCCAGGCTGAGGGTGCGCGGCAGGCGCCTGCCTGTCTTTGGATGATCGAGCTCACCGGCGGGGTTGGCTCCCTCAAGTTTCTTCTTCGAGGTCGCCCACATGAAGAACATGCGCACTGCCGAGATGTAGGGTTTGCGGCTGGTGGCCACCACGCCCTTCTTGTGCAGCCACAGCCCGCAGAAGGCCTCGAGCTCGGAGCCGTCGGCCTCGAAGATCGAGCGCGGGCGCATGAACTCCTTGAGCCTGGTCAGCGCCAGGCGGTAGACCTCACGTGTGCGTGGTGTGCGGCCCCTGGCCACCGTCAAATAGTCCAGGAACGCATTAATCGCCTCGTCGTCGCTGAGGTCAAAGGGGGCCATGAACACCTCCAGGAGCAGCCATTGCGCAGGGGGACAGGGGCATTTCCCCGGAAATCCCGTGGACCGGATGCCCCGCCGAGGCTAAGTCCTTGAAATTATTAAAGAAGTTGGCTCGGGGGCATCCACGGAATTCCCGTCGAAACCCCATTTTTTCCACGAGCCGTAAGTTTTGTATCCCCGGCTTACATTCGCAACCCGTGGATGGCGCCTGGCACCTGCTGCTCCCCCTTTCTCCTCCCTTTCTCTCTCTGAAAAAGAGAGAGATTGAGAGAGAGAGGGGTTGAAGCATCAAAAAACAGACCTGTGGAAAAAACATGTGATTCCGTGGAAAAAACAAGCCGATCCGTGGATTGAATAGATTTGCGAACACCGCGCGCCGCTTAGTCGAACCTGACAAAGCACCTCCCCAAATGGTCCGCATCCACGGGTTCGGGGTGTTCGCGGCTCTCCCTGCCTCCCGGAATAGCGAAAATCTATGCAGGCGGCCCCCGGCCCTGGCTGTTGTTCCCCGTCCGGGCGGCAGCTTTTGTGCGTGGGGGGTACGGGGGGAGCGGCACGCGACTGATGCGGAGACCGCATCAATCACTTCACCCGCTACGCGGATCATTCGGAGGCGCGCCTGGCGGCGCGCGAGGCTGGCCAGCGCGTGTGGTCCCGCAATTGGGCTCATGAGGCCATGACCGGGTCGGGGAGTTCCTTGGGTTCCAGCGGCATCACTGCATGCAGACCGAATTGCTTGAGCGCGGGCAGGCTCAGCGCCACCATGTGGCCCACCCGCTGGCCCTTGATCGTGCGCTCCACCTCGAGCGGCTTGGATCCGTCCATGACCAGCACGCCGGCCTGCTCAAGCTGGCGCTTGAACACTCGATCGCTCTTCACGGGCAGGCCATCCCAGAACTCGCGCAGGTAGGGCGTCTGCCGCATGTGGTCCATGACGTGGCCGGTGCGCACGCACAAGGTGGCCACCTCGTCCTCCTGGTCGAACTTGTAGGGGTACAGGAAGCGGTGCGATGCGATCTCGCTGAGCAGCTTCTCCACGATCCAGGCCCAGGGCTGTCGATCGCTCACGGTCTCGCTGATGTGGCGGTTCATTTCGGCCGTGAGGTGGCCCAGGAATCCGAACTCGTGCGCCTCGAGGCCGAGGAAGCGGCACAGCAGCCGCCAGCCGGTGGCCACCGCAGCATAGTTGTGGACCATCCGCTCGGCGCCACTGTCATCCGTGCCCGCCAGGCACCCCTGAAACAGGTCGTCCACCTGTTGGGCCTGCAGAGCCAGCACGTCGGCCTTGGGTTGCCTGGCCAGGAACTGGAGCCATTGCTTGACGGGGAACACGGGCACGTTCTCCGGGATCAGCGGCCCGCGCTTGGCCTTCGTGAGCTCGCTGCGCACGATCTTCCCCACCAGGCTGTCCACGGGCACGTCCTCGCCGGCGAGCAGCACTGGGGCGCACAGCAGAAAGTCCATGAGCTCGGCGCCGCGGCGGGTGTGCTCGTACTGGTAGGCCTCCTGCAGGTTGTGGATCGCCTTGTTGATCACGTCCTGCTTGTTCGTGCTCATTTCGCCCCAGCCCACCGGGTGGCTCGTGTAGCTGATCGAGGTCATTTGCCGGAACTCGGTCTGCAGGCTCTGGCGCGAGCTCATCACCATCGCGATCGAGCGCTCGATGCGCTTCACCAGCGTAGTCTTGCCGGTGGCCTTCTCGGCCTGCATCACGAAGTGCGGCCAGAACCCGATGAAGGCTTTCAGGTGCGCGCCCAGGGCCCAGACGAGCGGAATCAGCGCCGCGCACTCCTTGAAGGTCGTGCCGAACTGCTGCACCACCTCCAGACCCTGCGAGACCGGGCCCGATGGGAAAACGAGCTCGTGGTACGGACACTGCTGCCGCGGATCCGCAAAGAAGCAATCCGGGCCCTCGTTGACCACTGGGCGGCCGTCGCGCCAGGCCAGACCCACGAAGTTGATCGCGTCGCGCGCGCCGATGCCGGCGGCGCGCTCCCAGACGTTCACCAGGCGGGCAAACGCCGACGGCGCGAAAACCGGGCCGAGCTTCTTCCAAACATCCAGGTTGTGCAGGCGCTCGTCGTCGACCACGCGGCGCAGCAGCTTGGGGCCATGCCTGGCCACCTGCACGCTGATCGCGAAGACCGTGTGAGGGCTGTGGTCCACGTCGCCTGTCATGGTGCTCTGCGGGCTGGCGATCGCCACGCGGCTCACGGCCGCAACGCGGAAGCCGCACACGTCTGAGTACTCGAACGACTTGACCGGATCCTCTCCCTCTTCGCCGGCCTTCTCGCTCACCTTGCTGATCACCTTCGTGAAGTCCGGCCGCACGCGGTACTTCCAGTAGACGAGATAGTCGTGGTGCGGCAGGAACAGGCGGGGGTTCCCGCGGCGAGTGTCGTCACCAGGCAGCCCCGAAATGAGCCATTCCTCCATGCGCTGCAGCGCCGTGCTCGTCTTATCCCTGCCGAGCAGCTTCATATGGTCGTTCACGTCGTTGATCGGCCCCTCGCGCGCCTCCTGATCCTCGTACCAGCCGCTCTGGTCGACCAGGAGGCAGGAAATGTCGAGGGCGGTCAGCGCCTCGTGAAGGGCCCACGCGGCTTTCAGGCCCGGGCAATAGCCCTTGTCGGTCCCCTGGGCCAGCGGCTCGTCGTTGTCGAGGCACGCCACCACTTCCTTCCCGCGCAGGAAGCTCCAGTCCACCTTTCCGGGGTACGCATTGGCCGTCCCGCGGAGCGCCACCGCGGCCGTGCCTGGGATGTCGCAGCTCTCGATGGTCAGCGCGTTGATGCTGCTCTCCACCACGTAGACGCGCCGCGCGCCCTCGAGGCGCTTCCAGTCGCTGCACCAGAGGTAGCCGTCCTTCTCGCCCTGGCTGTTCGTCTTCACCCCGCCGTTCAGTTCTGGGTCGATGTAGCGCGTGTCCACGGCCATCGCCTTGCCGGACACACGATCCTTCACGATGAACGCGACGCCGGGCCCGCCGAAGCCGATTTCCCCACGCTGCGCGGGTTCCTTCTTCTGCGCGCCGGTGTAGGTGTTCAGGCCGAGCGTGCCGCGCTGCATGGCGCGCTCGATCACCTGGCTCGAGATATCGCGCCCCACCAGGTAGTCGAACAGCACCACTTGGCCAGCGGGGGCCCGAGCGTCCCGCAGGCAGTTGCTTGCGATGTACTCCGCCAGGCTGGGCTTTTCCGGTTGGGCGGTGAGGGCGCCCGGCGCCGGCGTCTCTTCGACCAGGATCCCGTACATCTTGCCGAGCTCACGCACCGCTTCGACGAAGTTGGCGCCGCGCACCAGCATGTAGAGGTCGATCGGCCCGCCGCTCTTGTTGAGGCGGTGGTCCTTCCATTTGCTCCCACCCTTGCCGTCGGCCGGGTAGCAGGCCAGGGACGCGCTGTTGTCCGGGGTGTCGGGATTCTTGAAGTTCCTCTGCCCCTTGGGGCATTCCAGGCCCAGCTGCTGCGCCAGGTCCTTGCAATCGATCTCACGGTTGAGGCGCTCCGCTGCGTCGTTGCGGAGGCGTGGCCGAGGTGTTGGAGTTGTCATTGTTGTAGGTGAAAAACGAAGGACCCGCGCCGGCGCTGCGCGGATGGATGTGGGGCTCGATCAATCCGCGGGGGCGGCTCGACTTAGGGCGTGGGCGGTGTGCCGGGCGTAGGTTGCGACCGCACGCCAATAGGCGTACATCGGACCTTTCCGGCGCCGGTGTGCGGTCTCCGCGTGCTCGTTCGCTTGGTCGCGCAGTTCACGCATGACGGCCTCAAGTTCGCGGCGCTGTTCGACAGGTAGTCCGCGTAGGCGCCGGCCCGCGGGCAGGTCCAGAAGGGGGTTGATGTAGCCCATCACAGGCCTCCCATGCGCCACCACTTCGCCCACTGGGAGCGAGTGTCTGGGTGCCACAGGAACAGAAGGCTGGCGAGGATCAGCAGGAGCCGAAAGAGGGCGCGCCGCCAACCGAAATGCACAACGCAGATCACGATGGCGACCACCAGGGCCACCAGAAGAGCCCAGGTCAGAGGGTGCAGCAGCAGACCGAACCAGAAGGGGAAGCCGTGCATCACGCACCGCCTTTCCTGCCGCTGTCCTGCGCCACCTGCTCGGGCTGCGGGACGTCAGCTTCAAGCGCATCACGCAAAGCGTTCACCTCGCCATAGGGGACACAGTACTTCTGCGGCCACGGTTTTGTTTCGAGGTTCTCAGAGCACGCGGCCAAAAGGTTGATGGCGGCTTTTGCCAGCTTCATGTAGCGTGGGTCAGGGTGTTGCCACGCCACCGGCTTCTGCTCCCCGGCAGGCGGCTTGCTGGCGAGGGCGGCGCGAGCCCAGCGATCAAGCGTTGCGGCGTTCGCTGCTTGCTCCGCAGGCGAAATGTTCACTTCCCGCTGCCCCGAGGCTCCGGCTGCGAGCTGGTGATCGCCCACGGCCCACCGCTTTAACTTGAAGACCGGGTACACCTCAAGGCCCGCCTGGCGAGCCAGACGCACCTCTTCATGGGTGATCAGGTGCATGCCCTGCGCGAGCCAGCCCGCGGGCACCAGGTTCGTCCACCATGGAGCGCCTGCAGCTTCGTCGCGTCCTTCCTGCAGGTCCAGGTCAAAGTCTCCTTCCATCTTCCCCTCCGGTTTGGTTTCGTTCATGTTGAAAATGCTCCTCACGAGTCGTGCCCCTTCCGGTAGTACTCGCAGTCCGGATACGGGCATGCGTCTGGGTTCCTGGTGAGGTCGCGGCCGCAGAGGTCGCAGCGCCAACGGTTTGCGCGCCGCTTCATCGCGGGCAGCGCGAGCCAGGTCCAGATCCCCAGCACGCTGGTGGCAGCGAACACCACGTGCTGCGCCACCAGAAACCGGAGGCCTTGCGCGGCACCGAACGCGATCCAGCCGGCATTGCTGGCCAGCCAGAGGACGAAGGCCCAGCCCGCGGCGCGGCATTTCGTCGCGAGGAGGAGCGAGCCGGCCACACCCAGGGATGCGGATGCGAGTTCAAGCCATTGCTGGATGGTCATGAGCGCCTTCGGACCGTGTAGCCATGGCGACGAAGAAGGCTCACCGCAGCAGCGAGCTCGCGGGCCTGTGCTTCGTCGTAGCCGTGATTCCATTCGTAGAGCGTCCCGATGCGGCGCACGCGCTCGCGCTGCAGGTCGACCTTGAGTAGAGCGCTCACCAGGTCAGGGCGCTCGAGCTCGAGCTGCAGGGCGATGGACTGCGCGCTCAGCGGGCCGCTCATTCGCACGAGCTGGCGGATCTGCTCCGTCCGGGTGGGCGCGGGCGGGTGACGGTCCTTTGGTTCCGGGTAGCGTGGCCACATCGGGCGTGTGCCGGCGAGGGTGTCGGCGATCCACCGGACAGGGTCGTGGTCGGCGCTCATGCTGCGAGGCCCCGATCGCGCGCCACGTTGAGCTCGGCCATCTGTTCCTGGGTGCCGCCCTTGGCCTCGTGCACGGTGCTGACCTTCTGGCGGTATGCGGCGCGGATCTCGTCCTTGGTTGCCGTCTGATGCACGCCCAGGACCTCCCACCACGGCCGGTCGTCCCGCGGCGGGGGCAGCGCAGCAAACCCGGTGAACGCCCGATCGAGCACCTCGGCGCCGCCATGCCGCTCAATGGCGCGCATGGCCTCGAGCGTCGCAGCTACCGCGGCCAGGTTGTCCTCGACCGTCGTGTACTGGTCGACGGCGATGCAGCGGCGGCGGCCCTGGTCCTCGAAGTACACCGCGGCGCCTGGGTCGGTGGGGCGCGCCTGGTCGCTGCGCGGCAGGCCGTCCAGGCGCGTCTTGAGGTTCGTGCTGATCACCACGTCGTCGCGCTCCATGCCCATGCGACGGAGCTCCGCCAGCACGCGCTGCACGGCCTCCGCCACCGTGATATCGGTCTTGGACTTCCAGTCGCGGCTGCCCGATCGCTGCATCTTGCCGAATTGCCCATCGCGGCGGCTGCTCGAGGAGGTGCGTTTCCAGCCGGTTGGCCAGGTCAGGGGGTAGGCGTTGATCGTCATGCGGGAACCTCGGTCAGGTCGTTGTGAAGCCGGCGCAGGAGATCTGCGGTGCCGGCGTGAATGAAGCCGGTGCTGGTGTCCAGGTTCGGCGGTGGTTTCCCGAGCTTGGCGGCGAGCTGCTCGAGCAAGGGGGCGACCTTCGTCAGCCGAAAGCCCTCTTCACGAAGCTCGGCCAGGAGGCGGAGGGATTCCGCGGCAGGCACGCGGCGCAGCCGCGCGTGTAGCTGTTGCACGTCGTAGGCATTGCGCACCGTGCACTGAGTGCGCTTCAGCTGGATGGCCGAACTCTCATACCCGAGGTGCCGCGCGAGTCCGGCTTTCGAGTACCCCGATGCGAGCAGTTCGTCCAGGAGGGCCCAGGTGGGGCCGGCGTCGACCAGGGAGCCGTCTGCGGCAGCCTGTTGCGTCACGGACAGGATCGCGCGTTCAGTTCGCGCTCGCAGCTTGGTGCGGCGCCCCTTCGCGATCAGATGGACGACGGATTCGGCAATGCCGGATGCATCGGAGACCTGGCGACGCCCGACGCCGGCCGCAGACAGGGCATTGAGGTGAGCACGCGCACGGTCGGCCGACACGATGCCGTTCCAGTCGCCCGCCTTCCGGGCCAGGGCCCTTTGGCGCTCGTAGGCGGTATTGGCCTGGCGACATTCCGAGCACCTGCAGCCACCGACGTAGCGCAGCCGGTCTCCGTGAGGGCGGCTCTCGGCGAGCACATTGGCTGGCCGTAGCCCGCGCAGCGAATATGCATTCACGTCGCACCACCTTTCGCTGCCAGCACGATCGCCCTGATCTCCTCCCGCCTTGCCTTGGCCCGCGCGAGGATCTCGACCCGGTTTCGGGCGTAGTAGTCGCGCTGCGCCAGGCGGTGCGCTTCGCGCCCTTCGGGTGTTGCTCGTGCGGCGCGCTGCGCCGCGAGCAGCTTGTCCTTGTGGCGTGCCGCCCACGCCCTCCGGCGAGCCTGCGCCGCCGGGTCTCCCTTGCGCCGCTGGTATCGCGCCCGCGCGTTCGCCCGCCGCCGCTCGAGTCGCTCGCGGGTCTTCGCCGCTTCGATTTCCTGTTCCGGCTGCCCGGCGCGCACTGCGATGGTCCTGGCGGCCAGGAGAGGGCGGAGCGACGGCGGATCTATCAGCGCTTGAAAGGGATTTCCCGCGGCTCCGCGTTCAATGGCCTGTTCGTCCACGACGTTCCTCCTGATCCCAAACGCGCGCCACAGCACCCTGCAGGGCCGCTGCGTGCTCAAGGCACTCCGCATCGGTGGCGCCCGCGGGGGCCGCCACCACCATCCCGAACATGAGCACGTCCAGGTCCCCCGGCCCCGTGCGCTTCGCAATGCCCATGTGCACGCCGCCGGCGACTTGCACCATGTCCACGCGCTCGCGCAGGTGCGGCTGCTCGAGCAGGACCTTGGCGGCCTGACGCACCACCGCGGGCTGCGCGATTCGGTAGCCCGCACCCCTCTGGTACTCGGCCTGGCCGAGCATCACCAGGTCGGCGAGTGCGTCCTCCAGCGCCACAGGGCTCCCAGCGCAGCCAGCCAGGTCCTCCCGGGCCACCCAGGTGCCGGCAGCGATCAGCTGGCGCAGCGCGGCCTTGTAGGCGGGCGTGCGCAGCACGTCCAGGCCTTCACCGGCCGTCATGTCCAGCTCCTGGAAGCGGGCGGATCTGATCCGCGACGTTCACGCGCCGCCGCTGAGCTACGCGGCGATCGCTGCATGCCAGCAGCCAACGAACCTCGGCGCGGTCCATCGCATCGCACATGGCCGCCAGCAGCATCCGCGGCAACCACATCAGCGCAGCCGTGAGCCCGGCCACGGCCATGGCCAGAAAGAAGGCCGCCCGCCAGACGAGAACGCGCGCCATCACCGCACCCCCTCAGTGGGTTGGATGTGGATCGCCGCCAGAGTCCGGGCCGGGCCGAGCAGCTGCTCCACCCAGTCCATGGCGGCGGTCACATTCGCCGCGCCGCGCACCAGCAGGCACCGCTTCTCGCCCGTGGGCGTCACGTGGGTCACCTTGAAGTCCATGGTCAAGCTCCCTCGGCCGCAGGGCCGTCCACCACCAGGTCGGGCACGGCCTCCTCGTCCAACAGGGCGAAGGCCTCGATCTCGGTCAGCTCTGTGAAGTCGTCCCCGTGGTCGTCCACGAAGCAATCGACGATGAGGCTGGCCACTTCTTCAACCACGGCGGGCCCGGCGTTGTGCAGGCGATCGCGGTTCATTTCGTAGAGGGCGCGCGGCATACGCACCACGCGCTCGTAGCGCTCGATCTCGCGCACCACCAGGCGCACGTCGACCATGTCGTAGGGCGTTGTGCTCATGAGGCGCTCCCTGCAGCGGCCATGGCCGAATCGATCACCCGCAGCGCCTCGTCGTAGTAGCCCACCTCCTCGGCGTCCAGTTCGGCCATCGTCCCGTCAGGGCGCATGGCTTCATCGGCGAAGCTGGTCCGATCGGTGTGGATGAACTTTCGGGAAAAGACCAGGGCCGCCAGCAGGGTGTCCCGCTGCGCCTCGACCGCCTGCACGGTCTTCACGCCGGCCTCGGTGAACCGCGGCACCAGGCGCAGGGTCTCGGTGCTGATGCCCTGGCATGCGTTCCAGGTCGCCACCAGGCGCGCGCTGATGGCTGCCCGTTCTTCTGCGGAAAACGGGCGCTCGTGCCCGCCGCCCACCAGGCCAAGAGCGGGCCGGCCGTCCGAAAGGAGGAATCGCGGGTGGGCGGGGCAGCAGTGGAGCAGCTGCTCGTCCACCGGCAGCATGCGCATCGCGCTGGCCGTGCCCTCGCTTTTCGCCCGTGGCGTCCATGGGCGAGCCATGGCTTCGCTGGTTTCGATGGAGTCGCTCATGACGCCGCCACCTCGAAGAGATTGCCGAAGTCGTCCACAACCATGCGCGAGATGTGCCGACTCCACTGGAGGCCCAAAGCGTCGGTTCGTCGGACACTGCCATACCATCGCTGCGCCCCATGGCCCTTCGAGTTCGGGAACCGCTGGTAGTACATGCAGCACTCAAAGTGCTCGCGCTCGACTTCGAGGGCCCGATCACCATCGATCGAAAAGAACCGCACTGACACCGTCTCTCCCACTGGTTTCAGCGGATCGGCCGAGGCCATTCGAGCCTCGGTGTGAGCGTCGGACTCGAGGGCCGCGCGTGCGTCGGCTTCGTCGACGAAGCCAAACCTCATCCCGGCGCGCAGGACCATGTCCGGCGGCAGGAGAACGGTGAGCCTTCCCTTCGCCATGTCCACTGACAGCGGCTTGAGGACGGGCGTGGTGTAAAGCAGACGGCCAGCGGCGGTACAGGGCAGTGGCAATGGAGCTGTGTACGTCATCAGAGCACCCCCGCCGCTTCTGCCAGCGCACGCGCCTGGCGCTTCTTCACCCGGCCGCCGTCCACCGCCTGCAGCTCGGCGGCGAGCTCCTCGCGGCTCAGTGTGAGGTACACACCGGTGCTCTTCAGGCTGGCGTGGCCCAGCGCGGCCTGCGCCACCTTCATCGCCATGCCCGGGCTTTGTGCGCGGCTGCGGCGCACGATGTTCATGCCGCGGCTGTGGCGCATCCAGTGCGGCGAGGCGCGATCGTCCAGGCCGGCCGCCCGGATCCAGTGCTTCATGCGCAGCTCGTAGCTGCGCGGGGTCAGGTGGCCACCAAAGCGCCCGGGCACCAGTGGCTCAGGCCGGCCGTTGCCGTCGTACTGGCGATCGGCAAGGCTCAACAGCGCCTGCAGGTGCGTGCGCAGCGGCGTCGTCACGGCGTATTCGTTGCCGCGCTTGCCCTTGCAGTCCTCGGGGCGGCTCACCAGCCAGCCCGTCCGCAGAGCCAGTGCCACCTGGGGCACGGTCAGCCGGCTGAATTCACCGATGCGCATGCCCGTTAGGAGCAGCGTCGCCATCCAGTGGTAGTCCCGCTGAGCCAGCGGATCCGCGCAGGCTTTCGCCGCGTTCAGCAGCCGGGTCTGCTCGTCCTCCGGGAAATAGCGCCTCATCACCATGGTTCACTCCTTGTTTTCGGTTGTGCTCTGCCACATCAAGGGCCGAGCCGGCGCACACCACACCGGCCAGGACCAATGCCCCCAGGACGCCAGAAAGCGACCAGGGCGGCGCGTCGTTCACGTGCGGGTCAGGCGCTGCGGCCTGGTCGACTTACTGCGAGGGCCAGGAGCCGCCGCGTGATCGGGTCGGCCATCGCGTCCTCGAACCGCTTGCACCGGTGCCAGCGCACCCAGCGGCGCATGAACAGGCGGCGCATCGCGCGCACCTGGTCCAACGGAAGAGGGGGGTCCTCGATCGGCAGCGCCAGCTGCTTGGGGGGCGTCGTCTGTTCGTCCATCGGTCAGCCTCCTCTCCATGGCCAGCTCGAACTCGTGGCCAAAAAGCGAAACCAGCACACCGGAAACAAGGGTCGGGCAGGCCCCGCCATCCGTGGCATGCACTGGCACGCCAAAGCGCTGCGCCATAGCGGTGTGATCACTCATCGAGCAGCCCCTCCACCCTGGCGACCAGGGTCATGAGTGCGCCCACGAGGTCGAAGGCCTCGGCGCGGATGTTCTGCAGGCTTTCGACGGTGAAGCGCTTGGCCACCAGCGCCTCGCGCACGGCCTGGTGGAATTGGCCGCTCTCCACGCCCATGTGGGTGATGAGCTCGAGGAGGGCGGCGTCGCTCGAGCAGGCATGCGGCCGCACGTCGAACGCAGCGCGGTCGAACATTTCGTTGAGGGCGTCGAGGATGCGCAGGTCACCGCTCAGCCGGGTCACCATCACCACGTCGCGGAGCGTCGGCTGGTTGTGGCTGTCGTGGTCGGCGTCCGCCTTGTTGTAGAGCGTCCCGGGACGCATGCCCATGTCGCTGGCCAGCTTGGGCACGTCGTGCAGATACACGACGTTGCGGAAGGCCTCGAATGGGTTGGCGTGAGCCAGTTCGGACTTCGGCGGCATCACTGGCCCCCTCGGCTCAATTCACCAACCACGTTGCAGCGAGGGGCGATCGGCTTCACGATTTCGGCATGCCAGTCGCACCTCACGCCGCCACCTCGCCACGGGTCTTTTTTCCTTCTTGCCGCAGCGCTTTGTCGATGCGCATGCAGAGCACGGCCGAGCGGCTGCGCTGCTCGGCTTTGGCCTTGGAATCGATCCGTTTCAGCAGCGGCTCCGGGATGCTCACCAGAACCTTTTTCACTACTTTCGACACTTGGCTATCCTTGTATATCCACTATGGATATCCGAACTGTAACAGTGGATATCCATGGATGCAACAAAGCAGCGAAGTTTTTTCAGTGCTGGATAATTTGCGAAGTGAAATCCATGCACGACACCCCTAAAAAGAGGCCGCCCCGGTTCATCCTGGCGATGCCCGACGAGCTGCGACGCGAGATCGAGCGCGCGGCAATTTCAGTAGGGCGCACCGTTACCGCCGAGATCAACCTCAGGCTTCAGCGCAGTCTTGACATGGACGTGGTGGAGGCGTCGCACATTCGGCCCGCTGGTGGTGAGGCTGCACCGGGCGCCGAGAACGGGCTGATGCTGTCGGCGACCGACCACGCCATGCTGGCGGTGTTTCACAAGTTGCCCGTGGAGAAGCAGCTCGCGCTGCTCTCCCTCTTCAAGTAAGTCAGCAGTGAGTTAGGCGGGCATGATTTCGTTTTGGGAAACCTGCATGGGCTTCACGCGGTTCACGCGAGGGGAGTGCGCCTCATGGGTTCAGACCTGGGCGACGGTTGCAGCCATCATGGGTTCCGTTTACGCGGTCAACCGAGCCCACCGCCTTGAGAGCGAGCGGCAAGAACGAGAGGCTGCAAAGAGCTACGACAAGTTCGTCGTGAACTTGGCGCACTTGGTGAGGATGGCGTACCTTCAAGCGAGTGAAATCGACAACGAGGAGGCGAACCGCCATCAGACACTGGGCACCATGCCCAACACGCACCCCGCGAGACCTCAACTGCTCGCGCATGCGAAAACGCGCTGCCTGACATGGCTGTCGGCAAACGAAATGCTAGCTGCTGCACTCTCAAAGTTCGAGATGGCACGAGTCGACCGCCGTGAGCTTCTCACTCCGTTTCTGACCGCAGACCAGTTCACGCGCCTCATTCAGCGCCATCTGGAAAAAGCGTCGGATCCAGCGTTCGACTGGTCAATCCACGGTCAAGAGTTGCTCCCAATAGCGATCGCGTACAAGCCGAAGCTGTTTGAAGGGCTGCAGGTGCTTCGCAAATTTCTCGAAGAGCGAGGGGCGGAAGATATCCCGAGGTGAGCGCAGGCCCAGCTTTTTAGCCACTCAGGCTCTCAGCTGCAGGTCGACGTTCTTCGCCGGGTCCATCGCACCATGGGAAAAGAGCTCCCCCGGCGGCACCGTGATCAAGGCCTCCGCCAGGTCCTGTGAGCCTTGTAGCCAGGTGCCCCAGTCGGCACGCTCGATCGGCACCACCGTGCGCTTGTCCTGCCGTTCAACAGGTACCGGCTGCTTCGTGTTGAAGTCGATCTCCGGCTTATGCATCAGCGCCAGGAGTGGGTGCCCGTCACAGTTCTGAGTGAGCATCGTGTAGTTCGGCACGACCTCACCCGTGGCCGGGTCGGTCCACTCGCTCCACAGCCCCGCCAGCATCCACGGCTGGCCATCGGCGCGCGAGAAGCGCCAGGCCACGCTCTTGTCCCATCGGGTGAGCGGATCCGCATGGGTGATACCCCAGTACGGCTCCTGGAACCACGTGGCGGGGATCAGGCACCGTTGTCCGGCTGCCCATGCCCCTCGGTAGGTGGGCAGGGTCTTCATGGTCTCGCGGCGCGCGTTGTTCGTCTGCAGGATGTCGCCCAGCTTCTGGCCGGGCCTGGGCTTCTTTCTGGCGAGGCGCTCAGGCGATCCCGGCCGGATCATTCCCCATTGGCCAACTGCCGGCCGCATGCCTTGGGAGACGAACACGCCCAGCGCGCGCGGGCCCATGACTGTGGCCCAGGTAGGAGGCTCCCAGGAAAGGCCGTCGTCAAGCCCGAGAAAGAGCTCGAGCTGGTCTTCATCGAGCGAACCGTAGATGTTGCACATGGGAAGGCAGGATACGCCTTGCGGCCGTCGCTCAATACTGTATGCTTGTACAGTATCATGCGAGCATCGATCTACCGCCTGAAATCCAACGGCGTGCCCCTCCCAAGGCCCGATATCCCGGTGGTGGGCGAGCTTCGCATGCGCCCCGAGGAGATCGGCAATGTGAAGATGCGCGTCGCACGTCTCCTGGGCGGAACGCACGAACTATTGCCCGCGCTTCTGAAAGCCGAGGCGCAGGTCTTCTCGGCCCACGGCATCGTGATTCACGGGGTTGAGCTGCTCTCGCGCGGTCGGCAAAAATCCACCTCCCGGCCTGTGCCCCAGACCTGGTGGGCATTCATCCTGACGGAGAGCGGAATCGTCCAGTACGATGGTGAGGACCCTCTGGAAGCGATCGCAGATTTCACTCGGCTGGGCCCCGACTACCTCGTGGGCGGGCGCAAGGAGTAGGGGAATGCAGGAGCCAGAAGAAGACGATGATGACGGCTGGAGCGTGAGCCCGGTCGAATGGCTGTTGAGCGACTACCCTCCGCCCGAGCAAGGCAACACGGCCGCGCTCGAGCGGTATCAGCGCAATCTCGCGGTCTGGGAAAGCGCCATGTACTACCGCGGGCCGCTGATGATCATCCGCCTGCCTCACCCCACCAGGTACTTCACCCTGTACGGACCATGTGACTGGCCCGTACCGCTCGGCCCGGACGCCTACAGGATCGAGCAGCAAGGCACCGAATGGTCGGTGACGTTCCCGCCCCTCAACCAGGAGATCTATCGCGGTGCCGGGCCGGTCGAGCTCCTGCCTGCGCCTGGTCAGCCGGGCCCGGATCTCGCCGTCAAGGCGTCGTAGGCGCGCTCGCAGGCTTGGCCTGCAGTTCGGGCGCTGTCAGCGTGTTCAGCCAGGATTCCCGCTCGACGGTCAGCGCGGCCGAGCACGTCGGCAAGCACTCCGATGGGGTCGCCGGCTGGCGGGCTTCCGGGGCCAGGGGCGGGATCGCCGCCTCCTTCACGACCACGGGCGGTAAGGGTGGCAAGCTGGCGGCGCAGCCGCTGAGCAACAGACTCAGCAGCAGCGGCGTCTGCGCGCACCTGAGTGAGCGTCTTTTGGGTGTCATGGACGATCTCCTGCAGCGCCTTCTGGCGCCGTTGTTCTTCGGCCCGGGCGACCTGCTCGCCAGTAATCGCGGCATCGGCCATGGCGATCAGCTTTCGGCTGTGGGCGACCTGGGTGTCGGCATGCGCGCGCTTCTCGTTGGCGAGGCGCACGGTTAGCACGCCCGCGCCTGCGGCCACCACCGCCAGCGCAGCGCCCAGTGCCCAGGTCAGCAGCGTCTTCAGCATGGCTCAGCGGTCCTTTTGCCGGCCCTTGGGCGCGCGCGGCGAATGCAGCTCGCCCCAGTTGGACACGCGCTCCTTGATGTTCGCCACGGGCTGCACGACCTTCGAGCTCCACCAACGCCCCCGGTCGATGGGCTGGCAGTACTGCCCGCTGAGCTGCTTCGGTGTACCAACCACGCAGATCAGCAGCACCATCACGATCCCGCTGGCGGCCGCTGCATAGACCGCGCCGTGAACGAGGGCGCCCCATACCGCGGAATGCACGGCGCCGGCGCCCGCGCCTACGCCCAGCACGATGAGGATGGCGACGCGGATCGGCATGGCCTGCCGCGGCACGTAGCTGGCCAGCAGCATCAGGTTGGCCCAGATTCCCAGGCCGAGGAGAAACAGCAGGGTGCTCGCGACCAGGCTGCCGGTCGGGCTGTGCAGCATCCAGGCGATCAAGGCGTCCATGTCACTGACCTCCGCTTTTTGGGGCCGGGTTCCCATCGCCAAACCATTTGACGAGCCTGGCCTGCACGAGGGGCACGAAGAAGGGCCAGCACACCGACAGCACCGCCGCCAGCACCAGGTCCAGGCCATCGGTGGGGGCCGGCTTGATGAAGTGCGCCATGTAGTTGGCCAACCACGGCGCTCCGATGCCGCCGGCGAACACGCTGATGGCCGCATGGGCCAGCGCGTGGTCCCAGGTGGCCGGGCGACGCAGCAGAAAGGCCACGGCCGCACCTCCAGAACCGATGATCCAGGGGAACGGATCGGCGCCGAGCTGCGCAGCCGTCGCGCCTGCCATCGCGGCGGTGCCCCCAATCGCGAGGGCGTTCTTGCCGTGGAAGGCAAACGTGAGCCCGACGAGGAATTTTTGCCAGAGGTTCATGTCAGGTGGTCTTTCGTGGCGCGACGTGCGAGCCCTCATGATCGAAAGCGCCGAGCAGCTCGGTCTCGAACCACTGCGCGACGCGCGATCGCCAGTCAGTGCCGCCGTGGTGGCGCTGCAGGCGGGCGGTCACTGTCCACTCGCCCCACCGAGGTCGCTCGAGCAGGAGCACGGTGAAGATCACGAGGTTGGCCAGCACGTCGAGCACGAAGCCCACCACCAGGGCAGGGATCCCGAGCACGAGGGCGACGCGGCCCAGCTTGCCCGCCTTGTGCACGCGCTGCAGGTTCATCACCGCCAGGTAGAAGATCCAGAGCAGCCATAGCAGCAAGGGCACGCGAACGACCCATGGCACGGTGCCCAGCATCGCGAGCCCTTCGCGCGCCATCGGCAGGAACATGCCCAGGATCTGGGCCAGCTGAGAAAAATCGAGTCCATCCATGTCACACCCCCAGCGCCAGGCGCAGTTGTTGAACGATGCCGCCCCATGCGGCCATGGTTTCCGACGTCTCGCCGGCACGCACACCAGCCTTGGCCAGCAGCCGCTGGGCCCGGATCTGCTGCTGGGCCCCGCGCCAGGCGTCCGCCTCAGCCAGGATGTCCAGCGCGGCCGCTTCCGCATCCATGCCGCTGGCCGTTACCCAACTGGCCACAGAAGGCGGCACGTCGCCACTGAAGCCCGCCGCCTGGTAGGCGCGCGCATCACTCTCGGCCGCCTCGTACTCCGTCGCTCGGTGGCCAATCACGTCGGCATAGATTGCGTCCACATCACGGTCGATCTGCCGCAACGCGTCGGCCTGTAATGCTTCCGGCGTGGGTGGCACGTAAGGGGGAAGCTCGGGCGGACCCGGAAGAAGCTCGAACGACCAGGCACCTGGTTGCCACACCGCTTGGCCTCCTCCGTTGCCTGGTGGTGCCACGAACATCCCTGGCACCCACTTCGCTCGGTGGCCTGGAGGGACGTCAGGGGGATCGGTATCGATCGCGCCGCGTGGAATGTGAAAGACCCCCACCTCCAGCGGCGAACGTGGTGCATTCACGGAGCCGACGAAGTAGCCATCGGCGTCGAGTTGGGAAACGATCTTCATGGAGTTCCTCAGTACTTAATGCAGGCCAGGTAGGCAGTGGTGCGAACGCGGGTCTCCGATCCGCCAGAGGAGCCCGTGGTGAAGTTGTGGGTGTGGTTCACCGATACACCGCCCGTGGTGATCGCGTGGTTGTGGTCACCTGCAGGAGCAGTGCTCGCAGAGGTCACTTGCGCTGCAGAGGAACCAGTGTTGTAGCCAAGCCCGGCCTGCGAATAAGCGCCGTTCCCAAATGAGTGTTGGTGAGATCCAGCGGTTGTCGTCGTGCCCGAATGGGTGTGATCGGCGCTTTGGCTGCCAGTGGTGCCGGTGTGCGTGTGGGCGGCGTTTTGCGGCTGCTGCAGCGTGCCCAGCCCTCGCGCTGGATCGATGCCCTTGCCGCCATCCAGCGCCCGAATTACGTCTGCGCGGACGTCCGGCAGATTGAACGTCGTGGTGCCATTGCCTATGTAGAACTTGCCGGGATTCGCTGCCCAGTCGGCGGAGTCGACGGCGAACGCGCCGGTCGCGACGGCCCTCGCATAGAGCGCCGCATACGCGGTACGCGACACCGCAGCGCCAGCGGCCTCAAGCCACCCAGAAGGCGCGGAGCTGAAGGGGAAGTAGCCAATCAATCCCACGTCGTCCGTGACGGCTGTGGCCCAGTCGTTGCTCACGCCGGGCTGGCTGGTGGCGACGTTGGCCAGCGGGGTCAGGAGCACCCAAAACCGACCGTTGTGATAGACGCTTGCCGGAAGGGCCAACGAACCGGATAGGGTGTTCCAGATTCCTTTGTAGTTCGCACCCGCCAGAGCGGCATTGCTGGCCGGTAGAACCAGCGCAGCCATCGCGGCCACATTGGCTTCATCGATGTTGATGGCCTCCGCAAGAGCGTTGGCCTCCGTCGCGAACAGAGGCAGCGCTGCCAGGAACTCGTCCCCGCGCTGTGCGAAGTTGTCGGGGTCCTGCCGCGTAGGCGGCGTGGGAAGGGCGGTGATGGGCATTTAAATCAGTCCTTCAATTTCGAGGTTGTAGATCGACGTTGTCGGGTACTCGATGCCGCAATAGAAGTCCTTGTAGAAGCCGAAAACCACGAGGGGTTCGCTGAACTCTGGGCGGTTGGAGCCGAGCCAAACCACGGGCGTGGCGCGCAGGTCGTACAGGAGGCGTTGCACGCGATTCACCTGCAGGTTGTCCACTTCGAGCTGGGCCTGCAGGGTCTTGCTGTAGGCCCGGCGCACGAAGGTGGTGCTGCCGAACTCGTCGGTGTTCTTGCGGCTGTAGTCGGTGATCCCGGCCCGGGCGCCGTAGTGCGGTTGGCCCAGATCGCGCACACGCCCGAAAACGAGAGAGCCGATCTGCAGGCCTGCGGCAGCGGTGATCAGCACGGTGAGCTCGCTGCTGCCGAACGGCGGGATGCCGGAGAACACCGCCTGGCTGCGGCGGACGGTCGGATCGCTGAAGAAGTACTCGAACCAGCTGAAGACCTCTTCGCCGGCCATGCTCTGTGTTTCGTCGTACACCACCGCGCCGCCTGGGCCATCACGCACGGTCACTCGTGCCGTCTGCGCGTTCACGCCAAGGACGGCCACCGTATCGATGATCCCGGTGTTCACCTTGACCTGCAGCGACGCAGTGGCCTGGGTCTGGGTGCTCACCTGGTCGTCGAACATGGCCCACCTATTGCTGGGGCCGAGCAGCGTCCACCAGGTGGGCGAAGTGGCGGGATCGTGGTTCGTGTTCGAGACCTGCAGGCTCTGGTACCGGCCAGTCCCGTGCACCACGATGACGTCCTTCGCATACGTTGTGGCACTCGACCAGGTGGCGTGCGCTTCGGTGGCGGTGCTGCTGGTGAGCATGGCCGGCGCCATTACGGTGGGTTTCAGCACCTTCATCATGATGCGGTCGCCAGTTCGGTCTGGAAGGCTTCGCCATTGCGCGAGACCCGCGTGAGGATCTGCGCCGAGCGTGCGCCATGCATGACGCCCGAGCGCACCTCGGCACGCAAACCGACCACCTCGGCGCGCAGCGCCTTCAGCTCGGCGAGCATCGCGGGGTCGTTGCCCCCGCTCAGCATCGAGGCGGTCTGGGCAGCGCTGAAGTAGCGCGCCGGGCCGGTGACCTCGAGCTCCCGGCCCCGTTCGCCCACCAGGCGCAGCCCGCCGCTGTGCAGGCCGCCGGCGGCGAACTGAGGGACGTCCAGACCCAGGGCGGCCAAGGTTGCGCTCAGGCTGGCGGCGAGTTGCCCACGCATCAATGCCACGTCGGCGGCCGTCACGGCCTGGGCGCGCGCAGCTTCCTCGATCGCCTGGCTCAGGAAGGGGAGGCGCTCGAGCGCGGCCTGGTCTCCCGCGCGCGCCGCGGCCGTGCTGGTGGCGAACTGGGCCTGCAGTGCCGCCATCGAGCTGGTGCTGTCGGTGGTGAGGAGGCCGCGCAGGCGCTGCACCTCGTCGGCGACCGAGCTGCCCAACCGCTCGAGGGATTGCGCCAGCTGGTCGGTGTGGTTCATCAGGCCATCAAACACAGGGGCCAGGGCCATCAGCGCGGCGTAGGTGCGACGACCGGCGTCCGTGGTCAGGTCCTGCGCTTCGACCAGGGCACGGAACCCCTCTCGATCGGTCGGCAGCTGCAGGTTGATATCCGCCAGGGCTTCAGTGAGCTGCCGCGTGGTGGTGGCCGCGCGCTCGGCCTCGCTGTAGTAGGCCTGGTAGTACGCATCGATCGAACGCCCGAAGTTCTCCTGGCCTCCGAACAGGTCAGCGAGCTGGCTGGCCATTTCGCCCCCGGCCAGGCTCACGTCGTACATCGTGACTTCCAGCGTGTCGAACAGCTGATTGACCAGTTCCAGCGAGGTGCCCATGCGCTGCAGCGCTCCCACCGCCGACTCGCCTTCGCGCACGTAGGCGCTGGTCCCCATGAGGAACATGGCCTGAGCGTTCGCCATGGCCTCGAACTGCTCCTGCATGATCTGGTTGATTTCCTCTTCGCTCTTCTTGTGTAGATCCACGCGGATCTCGTATCGGAAATCCTTCAACCGGCCGCTGTCCAGGCCAAGGCGGTCACCCAGCGCAGCGTTGCCAGCTGTCAGGGCCGAGTACTGGTTGGCCATGGCCAGCCGCGTGCCCTCGTCAAGATCACCGATGCGCGTGCGGTCATTGCGGAACCAGCCGCCCTTCTGGAACTGCCACGAGTTGCCCTGAAAGCCCGCGTCACCGCCGAACGTGCCCTGCACACCCCCCGCCTTGGTCTTGCGCCCGAACATGGGATCCCACAGCGCTGCCACCGCCAGTGCAACCCAACCCCAGACAGGGATTGCCGCCAGCGCGGAGCTGACGCCTGCGGCAACCCCCGTGCTGGCGCCCGCCGCAGCACCTGCGCCCGCTGCAGCACCCGCGCCGGTCGCGGCCGCAGTCCCGTAGGCCGCATTGGTCGCCAGGAGCCCGCTGATGCCAGTACCGGCCGCATTGGCGGCCAGGGAGCCCATCACGTTGGCCATTGACATGGTGCCCATGGCACCGCCGGCCAGAGCGCCGATGGTGCCGCCGCCGATGGTGTTGCCGATCATGGAAGACACGCCCATGCCGAGCGTGCTGCCCATGGCGTTGCTGGCCACGTTCCCTACGAGGCCACCGCCGCTACCTCCGCCTCCAAGAAAGGAGGCGATGCCCTGGCCGATCGGAGCAAGGATGGGGCGCAGCACCACGGTCCTGAACAGGCCGATCAGGTACTCCTTGACCGACCGTCCGCCCTGCATGAGGGCATCGGTGAAGCTCTGGCCCACCTGGTCCCAGGTGCGTTGCCAGGCGGCGGCCTCATCCTTGCGCAGCTTGTCGCCGACCTCCCGCACCTCGCGGCTGGCCATCGCCGAGATGATCTTTTCGCGCGCTTCGATCTCGGCCTGCAGCGCCATCACGACGTCCTCGTTCCCCATGGCGGCCACCTGCCGCTCCTTGAGTCGGGCGATCACCGTGAGTTCGATGGCGCGCGCCAGGCTGATCTGGTGTTGTTCCGCGTAGGCCGCGGCCTCGTTCTCGATCTGCAGCGTTTCCAGGCGCTGCTGGGCGGCCGCAGCGCTGTCCGCATACGACTTGGTCATGGCGGCATCGGCCTTGCGTGCCGACTCGCTCAGGCGCTCCTGTTCTTTCCAGGCCTCGCCGGCCAGGCGGTTGCGCAGCTCGCCCACCGCCAGGTCGCGCTTTCGCCGCTCCTCGAGCTCGGAGGCGGCCGCCTTGCTGGCCTTGGCGCGTGCGCGTTCTTCCTCCTTGAAGCGCTCGCCGGCCAGGCGGTTGCGCAGCTCGCCTGCCTCAAGGTTGCGTTTGCGCTCCTTCTCCAGTTCCTTCTCGGCCTCCTTCTGCGCCTCGATACCCCGTGTGACCGACGCCGCGGATTCGGCCTGGGCGTCAGCTGCTCGGCGTTCCAGGCGGATCTGCTCCTGCAGCAGGGCCTGCTGCTGCAGAGCGGCGTCCAACTGGGCCTTGGCCGCGTCGGCTGGCCCCGTTCGGCCGCGGGACTGCTGGTATTCGTAGGCGCGGCGCATCTCGTCAACGCGCTCCGTGGCGGCCGCGAGCTTGTCGCTGCTGGTCTCCGCCCTGCCAATGTCCAGAACGCGGTCCCAGGCCCAGCTGGCGGCCTGGCCCATGCTTCGCCAGGCGCGCTGCAGGGTACCCAGGTTTTCACCAATGCCGTCCAGGTGGGCCTTGAAGGCATCGCCGGCGGCGATCATGGCCTCCTGCGTGCGGCCCGCGTCCTCGAGCGCCTTGATGTAGTTGTACTGCTCGAGGGTGAGGAAGTGATATTTCTCGTTGTGCACCGCGGCCCACTTCGCCACACCGTCGCTCATCTTCGAGAAATCTGCCGTGACGCTGTCGCGCGAGCGGCCACTCGCCTGGCTGAAAAGTTCGATCGCGCCGGCAACGCTCTCGGTGGCGGTGCGGCCGAACTTGCCTGTCGACACCAGCGCCTCGGTGATCTCCCTGGCGCTTCCCACGGTGCTGTCGGAGTCTCGCGCGACGCGCCGCGCCATGGCGTTGATGTCCCCCGCCAGCAGGCCGGCAGCGTTGCCGGTGAGGCGCATCAGGTTCGCCTGGCGCTCCTGCTCCTCGCTGGCCTTGTGCGACACGAAGACGTAGCCGGCCAGGGCAGCAGCTGCACCGCCGAGGACGACGCCCAGTGCGCCTACGCCGGCGCTGGCTCGGCCCGCCGTCGTGGCCATGCCCGCCATCTCCTGGCCAGCTCGCGCAAAGTCGCCAGAGGCGGCGGCCTTGCCGATTGACACCACTTTCTCCGCGGTTCTCTCGGCCTGAGTCTCCAGGCGCTTGGTGGCCGCCGTCATGCCGTCCGTGCTGCGGGCGGCCTGTGTCATCTCGGCGCGGGTTTCACGCCCGGCGTCGCGCAGACCGTCGCGGTACTTCTTCAAGTCCGCGGCGATCCGGATCACCAGTTCAGTGCCTTTCCACGCCATGATTGCCCTTCAACCCGTTCGCTCTTTGCGGCGCCTGGCGTCAACGTCCAGGATCTCGCGCTCGATCACCAGCAAAGCGTGGAGCCGTTCGGCCCAGGCCTTGCCCCGCACACCGGTGGCCCGGGCCACCACCTCCACGCCAGGAAGGTTCAAACATCCCCTGGCACCCTCGAATCCCACGTAGAGCCACTGGGTGGAGATCCGCAGAAAAAACATCCAGTCGTCCCAGTTGTCCTCCCACACCTCGAAGTCGTCCGGGTTGCCTAGCTGCTGTTTGCGGATCTGCTCGGCCATCGCCAGGCTTTCCTCGGTCGCGTTCCACCGGCGCATCATTTCCAGCACCTTGTCGTCCACCTGCGTGGGCCTGGGCGGCGGACGATCGCCCACCCAGTGCCGCGCCGCCTCGCGCAGGTTTAGGGTTTTCCCCCCATGACGTGCTCATAGAACGCGGCCGCGGTGTACTTCGGCGTGGGCTGGATCTGAAGCAGCGCCTCGAGGTTCGCAGCGGAGAAGGGGACGGATTGGTTCGTCTCCGCGTCGATCAACTCCCAGCCGACGAGGCGATCGCGGACCAGGTCGGCGTCGTTCATTCGGAGCTCGCTGAGCGCCTTCAGCTCCTCGGTGGTCGTGCGCTTGAACTCCGCGATGAAGGTGTTTTTGTCGTGCCCGCCCTTGTCGTTGGGGACGGGGACGGTCACCTTCACGTTGAAAGTGGGCTTCTGAGTCAGCTTGAACGCCATGTTGTTGGATCTCCGTTTACTTGAAGGTGAGGACGAGCTCGTCATTGCCCGTGGCTGGGTTCACGTCCATCTGCAGGTTGAGCATCGCGATGCCCTGGCTGTCGGTGATCGAGGGCTCGCTGGCCACCGTGGTGGTGGGCATGTCGAGCTGCACGATGTTCCCGGCAGTGACGCCGTGCACCACCGAGAGGGCGCCGGTGTCACCCAGGCGCACCGCTTCGCCCCAGTTCTTCTCCGCGGCCGTCGGCAACTCGATCACCGCGTTGGTGGTGGGCTTGCGGTCGGATCTGCGCGCGCCGCTGCAGTTGATGAGCTCGCGCCAGTTGTTCTCGTTGTTGAGGGCCCAGCCGAACTGTTCCACGCAGGGGGTCGTGCCGTGCAGGGTGAACGTGGGCGTGTTGGTCTTGCCCACCACCAGCGGCTTCAGGAACGCGGTGAAGTCGGCACCCACCGGCATCACCGTGTCGGTGTAGGGGTGGTAGACGCCCATGCAGGTGAACTTCAGGATCGGGATGCCCTTGGGGTTCATCTCGCACGACACGTCGCAGATCACGTCGGTGAGACGGAACTGCAGCCCGTCCAGGTTGCAGATCATCGTCAGGTAGGTCTGGCCGTTCGTGACCGGGGCGTACTTCACGTGCGTGGCCGCCAGGACGGTCTCAGCGAAGCCGCACGCGAGCAGCAGCGGAGCGTAGGCCGGTGGAGTGCCGGCAGCGCCAGAACCCGCCAGTTCGAGCTCGCACTCGATCACGCCGTGTTCCCCGGCCACCAGCTTGGGCGAGTTGCCCATGTACGGCCGGATCAGCGCGCGGTCGACGAATTCGGCCTTGATCGGCGTGGGCATCGCGCTGCGGACCAGCATGGCGTCGTCGGCCGCGGCGAGCGTGGCGGGCGTGCCCTTGGCCACTTGGACCTTCGCCATCACCAGCATGTTGCGCATGAGTTTCATGGTGTGTTTCCTTCAGGTTGCGAGGTGATGGCCTTCAGGCCTCGGGAGGTTGCTCGGAGGCAGGCGCGTCGGCGGGCCGGCGGATGCCCGTGATGGGGTCGCGCACGTAGCGCCCCGCTAGGCCGGTGAACTCATCGGGTGGCCATCCGCCTGGTGGCTCGACCGCATGGGCCGGTGCCTGGCTGTTGGAAGAGGGCGCCGCTGCGCCTTTGGCTGGTTGCTTTTTCATGGTGCTCCTGCGTCTAGATCCGCACGTCAAGGGACAGGGACACCCAGCCGTAGGGGTGCTCCAGTTGCTGGCTCTGGCGGAAGTCCAGCGGAAGGACCGAGTTCAGCCCCGGGTTGTTGGGGTAGGTGGTCCAGTCGAGCAGCTCCTGCAGCAGCTTGAGCTCGGCGCGCTCGACCTCGACGGGTTTGGTGTCCTCGTCGACCAGGAGGAACCCCACGATGACCACGCCCAGGCGGCCCAACTGGCCCTCTCGGCCCAGGTAGTTCGCGAAGCTGCCGCCGCCGGTGCCCACGATGCACACGATGCCGTCGAGCAGGTGCTGGCGCTCGGCTGCCGCAGGATCCACCAGCCCACGCTCCACGTGGCGGTCTTTCAGCTTCGCGAAGAGGCTGGCCTCGATCGCATCGAGCGCGTCATTCGCATCGCTCATGTGGTGCCCGCCGATCTGCCGGCGTTCGCTTCACGCACCAGGCGCTCGACAAACTCGGCCATGCGCTGTGGGAAGGAGCGTTCCAGCACCAATGCCACGGGCTCAACGAAGGGCTGCGCGCGGAGGCCCTTGCGTTTGACGTGCCAGGAAAGGCCCATGTACCGGTCGCGCAGCTCGAGCTCGCGGGCGGTGAAGCGTCCTGTGCCTTTGCGCACGCGCGCCAGGCCGGCGAAGGCCTTGCTCGCCAGCCAATCCACGATGGCCTTCGCGGCGGGGTCGAAGTAGCGGGGCAGGCCCTTGCCCGGCCGTTGGCCCTTTTCACGGTACAGGCCGTGCTCCACGCCAGGACGGATCACCCAGGCCAGCGGCCCGTCGGGCATAGGCACGATCGAGTTCGTGAGCTCGCTGCGGTACTTCGGTGCAAGGTCGCGCATGCGCCGAGAGACCTCGCGCGAGATCCGGGCCAGCTCGTCGGCGATCGACCGCTCCAGATCTTCGCCCTGAAGATCGAGCGCGGCCGAAACCTCGTGCGCGTTGTGCGTGAGCATCAGAGTGCCGCCTTCATCGTGTTCACATCCCGGGCCTTTCCGCCGCGTTGCAGCCGCCCACGTGGGCGGCTTGGTCCGGGGGTGATCGTGTCGGGTCGGATGAGGCAAAAAAAGGGGGCAAATCGGCCCCTGGCGCGGGTGCTTGGGCTCAGCTCTCAGTTGAGCTTGCAGGGCAGCAGTACCGCGATCACGTGCGCCAGGCCATCGTTGTCGACAGCCCGCGCGCGCAGCTTGTACAGGCAACCGTCGACACGGCCGGTGACCCGCTGCAGCACCTGGCGGCCGATGGCCTGCGGCGCGCCCACCAGGACCAGTTGGGGCGAGGCGTCGACGCCCTTGTGCACCGTCGGCGTGACCGCGACCGAGGAGACGGTGGCCGAGGCCTCCAGGTCGCGGTCGAAGTCGAACACCGCGATCTTGATTTCTTCTGCGTCGATCTCGGGAAGCGTTTTCATGAGGTAGCCCTCCAGGAGCGTGGTTGGTTCTTCGCGGTCCAGTCGCGCCGTTCGTTTCTGGCCACCATGCCGCGGGCGATCTCGAACACCGGACCCATCACCTGCAGCGACGCGGCAGCGGCGGCTTCGGCTCCGCCGCCGGCGCTCAAGGAAATCAAGCCTTCCAGCCGGGCCGATGCGCTGGCATGAGCGATGGCGCTCGCGTTCAGTGGCACGCTCAAGGTCAGAGACGCGCCAGCGAGGGCCTGAGACAGGGCCGCCGCGGTCAGCGGAATGTCGAGCCAGAGGCTCGCACCCCCAGCGGCCTGCGCACCGCCGTGCGCGGCCAGCTCCGTGCTCGAGCTGGTGGCCAGGGTCGAGGATCCACTCGCCTGGGCGCTGCCAGCGGCGCCCAGCCGTTTCTCGACGGCCATGCCTGCAGCAGCCTGGGCCTGGGCCACCGCCGCACCCGACAGGGTAACCAGGAGCGACAGGACGGCCGTGCCGCCAGCGACTGCCCCGCCGCTGGCCACCAGGTCCGTACTCGAGTTCGTGACCAGGGTGGCCGCGGCCCCAGCTTGGGCGGCGCCGGCCGCGGCAAGGCGCTTGTCGACCGCAACGCCGGCACTCGCCGCCGCTGCGCCCACGCCCACAGCACTCAGGGTCACCGCCAAGGCCATCTGCGCACCTGCCACAGCCACGGCCGCCGCGTCGGCATGGAGTGGCACCGTGTGCGAGACGCTTGCGCCGGCGCTGACCACGGCGACGCCCGCCGCCGAGAGCGAGACGCCTTTCAGGAGCGCGGCCGTGGCCGCTGCAGCAGCGGCGCCGCCGGCGGCCAGGAGCACCGGCGGCGAGGTGACCTGCAGGCCGGCTACCGCGCCTGCTGCTGCGGTGCCGGTTGCTCCCAGAGGCTTGAGCACCGCCATGCCGGCGGCTCCCGTGGCCTGGCCAGCGGCAGCGGCGGCCAGGGCCTTCGCCAGGTTGAGCGCTGCGGTGGCGGAGCTTTGCGCCGCGGCCGCGGCGCCGAGCGCCACGCTGCTGCCGGACGAGGGCTTGCGGATGACGTAGGCCAGCGAGCACCACGAATCGCTCGCGATGCGCCAGATGCCCGCAGGCACGGCCTCGCTGTTGCTGGTCTGCTGATCGCGCGCCGCCAGGCACCCAGCCACGACTCCCCGGTCCACGTTGGCCAGCGGGGTCCAACCGGTAGCCTGGGCGTCGATCGGATCATCGTCGACCACCAGCCACGAGATCAGCCGCCCGCCGCCATCGCCCGCGCCGAGGCTGTATGCGGGCGAGAGCACTGAAGACTCGGCGGTACCGGCGCTGGATCGCGTGCTGGCCGCACCGGTGGGCGTGGTGGCGTCGAACTCGCCTGCTGGCACCTTGAGCACCGATCCGGTCCATTGCTCACTGGCTGCGGGCGAGAAGTTCCGATTGGCGGCTGACCAGGTGCCCAAGGCGATGTAGCGCCAGACCGCGGCGCGCACTTCGGTCCCGCTCGACGCCACGGGACCAGCGACGAGGGTGGCGGTCTCACCGTTCGGCCCTGCCACGGGCGTCACCGATGCCACGTCTGTGCTGTCATCCCACCCGAGATGCACCAGGAGCATGTCGCCCAGGGCCAGCGCGGGGCATGCGACGCCCCAGCTGGTGCTGGCGGTGTTGTTCCCGCTGTTCGTCACATCGCCGACTTCGACCACGGGTGCCGTGGGTGCGACCGTGGCGAGGGCCGGAGCAGGCTCGAGGGTGAGAAGCGAGACGATCGACGCGAAGGTCGATTGCGTCGTGGCGGTCTGTGCGCCAGTGGCGGTGATCGGTTTCTCGCGCAGGCGGGACGGGCCATAGTAGCCATACGCCCCCGGCCCGCTCTGGCCAGTGCCCAGGCTTCGCCAGTCCGCCTGATTGGGCGGGTAGTTCCCCGACCCAGCATCCAGGCGGGTGTCCGATGCGATGGCCAAGCCGCCTGCAGTCCCCGCAGCGCTGGCCACGCCTGGCGTGGAGGCGTCACCGATTGCCTCGCCGTGCGTGGTGTCAGTGAGGAAGGCGTCCGGCACGTCCTGGATGAAGGAGACCCACGCGGCAGCACCGGCCAGGCTGTTGGCGGCGGCCATCGTCACGGTGAAGCTGCGCCCTGGCCCATAGCTTTCCACCAGCGCCGTGGCGATCGCACCCGCCGCCGAAGTCGGGTTTGGGGCGGTTGCATCCAGGGCGAAGGCCCCCGTGAAGTTGCTGCTTACGGAGAGCACCTCCACGTCGGGGACCGTGTCGTCGGTCGCGAAAACATGGATCGCCACGGCCTTGGCGAACTGGGGCACGTTGATGGTCTGCGCCGGGGGCGAGGCCAGATCACCCAGTGGGAAGAACAGCGGAGCGCCGTACAGGCTGGGGCGCAGGAGGAAGTCCGCACCGTCGCCCACGGGCACCATGGGGTTCTCTGCCAGGTCGGGTTCGCCGCTCACGGTGTCGGCGAGTCGCCCGGACCCGGCCACCATGGGCCAGTTGTGGATCAGGCCATCGGTTCGCACCGGTACCGTCGATCGGTGCTCGGCCCGGTGCTCGGCCTCGGTGAGCAGACGGGTCCACATGCGCCAGCGCGCGATCGTGGAGTCGGTGTAATCGTCGAGCTCGCCATAGCCCCCCCACTGCAGCGAGCGCTCGCCGAGCGTGCCCGCCACTGGCGTGAAAGCCATCGTCAGGGCCGGTACGCCGTCGACCAGGAGACGGACCGTGCCCGCGCCGTTGTAGTCGATGGCCAGCATGTACTCGCGCAGTTGCTCGAGCGCGTAGCTGCTCGAGCTGGTGACGATCGACTCAGGCGTACCGCGCCAGCCTTCCAGACGGCACGATGTGCCGTCGTCGTTCATGTAGAGACCCACCCAGGAGCCAGCGGTGGTGGTGCCGTACAGCGCGACGATCAGCGTGTTGCGACGCCCGGCTGGTGCCAGTTCTTCCCGCCGGTAAAGGCCGGCCACGCTCCATGGCGTGTTGAGCGCTGGGACCGTATGGCCCAGCGGCTCGTGCAGGTAGACCGCCTGGAAGTCGGCGTTGAAGCGGATGGCCACGGCTTACCCGGCAGCTTCAGCGGTCATCTGGGCGCCACCGCAACCCAGCTCAACGGCCTGACGCGGCGTCGATCTCGGCTTGCAGCTCGGCGCGCGCTGCGTCGTCGAGCGCCTGCAGGTTGCCCTGCAGATTGACCTCGGTGCTGCCCTTGGCTTCTGCCTGCTCAATGGCCGCATCGAGGGCGTCCTTGAGGGCAATGGCTTGTTCAATTCGCATGGGAGGCCTCCAGGACGTGAATGATCTGGGCGCGCGCCTGGCGGGCCTTGGCGATCGCCACAGGATCAGGCTTGCCACCAGGGCAGGCTGCGTCGAGCGCCGCGCGCGCCTGGTCGGCGAGCTGCTGGACGCGCACCGCGGCGGCCAGCGAGATCTTCTTGCCGCGCAACAGGCTGGCCGCCTGGCGCCGCGCGACGATCACGCCGGTGAAGTCGGCGGCGGTCTCAGCTTCGCAGGCGTTGGTGGCCAGCGTGGCCACCGTATGCAGCACGCTCCTGGCTGCAACTGCTTCGAGCTGGACCGGCTGCGGCGTGCTCGCGCAGCCGGCGACGATGGCCAGCGCGGCCACCAGGAGAAGGGCAGTCTTGCGCATGGTGCTGGCCCTGGTCAGTTGTCGATCTGGAACGACAGCCCGGCTGCCGGGAAGCTCACCGTGTCGCCGGAGTTGATCGTCTTGCTCGATGTCAGGTTCGTGCAGATCCATGGATTCCCGCTGGTGGAGGCATCCCACCACCGCATGCTGACCACAGTCACCGTGTAGTTCGGCGTGGTCCAGGTGATCGCGTTGTTGTTGCTGGTGGTGCCGTTCGTGCCGGAGCTGGCCGCCGTGCTGCCAGCGCTTTGTGTGCCGGCGAAGTTGGCCAGCGAGGCTGTGACCGCCACCCGGGCGTAGTTGCCGGTGGCGACTTCGGTGCCGCCGCCGGCTTCGTCGCAGGCCACGGTGTCGAGGCCGATGTACCAGGTGGCCGGTGCGCCGATCGCCTGCGCGCGGATCGTCGCGTCGAGGATCTTGTTTTCGGCGTAGTTGGTGAGCGCGCCGGCGGAGGCCGCGGCGGAGAGGGCGACCAGCGCGAGGCCGGTGAGGAAGCGATTCAGGAATTTCATGGTTTCACCTCGTGGTTTGGAATCGAACGTCAGCTACGCACCGTGTGCATCGGCATGGGGAGCATCCCGCCCTTGAGCCAGGAGGCCACGTCAAAGGTCGGGCACTCCTTCATCCACTCGAACGGTTCGATCACGCCGTTGCCGTTCTTGTCCGGGCTGTAATCGCGGTGGCCCAGGACGGTGGCGGCGGGGTAGACCCCCTGCAGGGTGGTCACCACGGAGCGCAGCGAGGCCCACTGCAAAGGGGTGAAACGCTGCATGCCGACCATGCACACGCCGATGCTGTTGCTGTTGCTGCCTGCTACATGGGCGCCGATCTCCTCAACGCTGCGACCGGTGAACAGCTGGCCTTCCAGGTCGATCAGGAAGTGGTATCCGATGCTCTTCAGCGACGGATTGAAGACGGCCGCATTCGCGTGCGTGCGGCGGAATCCGCGCGCGGCATGCCAACGGTCCACGTCCTGCACGGTGACCTGGTGGCCCTGGGGGGTGGCGCTGCAGTGCAGCACGATGCTGGTGATGGAACGCATGGTCATTTGGCCTTGTGGAATGCATCGAGCAGCGCCTGGTAGAGCGCGGCGGGAGTGCTGTTTCTCGGAGTGCCGCTCAAGCCATCGCGCAGCTGCACGGGCTTGGAGGCGTTGCGCACGCTCAGCTCGCGCATGGCTTCCACCTGCGCACGGAGCAGGAGCAGGCCGCGGTCGAGCGTGTTGACCGTGGTGGCGCCGGCCTCATCGCTCACTACATGCCGCGCGAAGTACCAGAAGGTGAGTTCGCGCGTCCAGGCGGCGAGCTGGGCCGGGGTGGGCGCTGATTCGAGTTCGACCCACCAGGCCGCACCGTCCCATGTGGCATGCACCCGGGGCACGGCGCCGGGATACCCGGGCTCCCAGGGCCGCAACCGAGTGGTGCCGCCCCAGAGAGAGGTCTTCAAGGCGGCGAAGTCACCCACCGGCATGGCATAGCGCGGCTCGCCCTCGGTAAGAACGACGGTTCCCAGGCGGGTGATCGGCCGTTTGAACTGCATGTCGGGCAGGGCATCGGCGATGAAGCGCCTGAAATCCGCATCCAGCGCGGCCCGAAACACGGCCGCACTGTCGTGCAGCGACGCCTTCAGGTCGGCTACCAGGTCGGACTCCTTCATGCTCATGCCCGGGCGCTCCCGATCAGGATGCCGGCGGGGTGGCGTCGGCCGCGCGGACTGCATCCTCCGCAGCCGCGCGCATCTGGGCCAGGCCGTCCTCGCCGATCGCCTCGAGCTGCTCGGGCGTGAGCGCCTGCAGGGCCAGGTCGTAGGCGGTATCCACTTTGGCCTCGAACGCGGCATGAGCAGCCCCGTCGGCTTCATCCTGCAGCTGCTGCGCGCGGCGGAGCTGTTCCGCCTTGATTGCACCCTGCAGGCTGGTGCGCGGGGTTTCGGCCTTGCCTTCCAGGTCCGCCAGCAGCTCGAGCGCCTCGTGGGTCAGCTGCGGCAGCTCGGCCGTGATGAGCTTCACGCTCTTGCCCCGCAGCTCGGTCAGCAGGTCGACGAGGCTCACCTCGGTGACAGCAGACAGCGTGGGCGGAGGATCCTGCAGCTCGGGCGGCAAGAGGCTCGTGTCAATGTCCCGGCCCTCGCCAGGCGGGATCATCTTGCCGCCGACATAGATCGTGTCGCGGCCTTGGTTTTCGATGTACTTCGTGCCCATGGTGTTCTCCAGGTCGCCTGATGCCCGTCACCCCGCCCGCGCTCACGGCGGGCGGGGGGTCGACGCAGCGGCGGGGGTTATGGGTTACGCGACGCGCGCCACGCGGCCGGTAGAGCTGTAGAGCACCACGCTCGTGAGGCTCTTCTTCAGCTGCGATGGGGTGTGGCTCACCACCCACTGCGTGCCGAAGGATTCCTTCGCGTCGATGAAATCGCCGTTGCTGTTGCGGGCCTGTTCCAGCGGCTGCATCGCGAAAGGCTTGGCCATGCGGAACCGGCTGTTGCCGCGCTCGCCGATCAGGATCCGGTTGTCTGCCAGGAGCAGGCCGGGCGCCGTCGTGTTGAAGGTCGGCATGGCCTTGATCTGGCCCACGGAGCCGTCGGCGGCGAGGCCAGTGGCCACGCGGCTGGCGTTGGCCTCGAAGCTGCGCGCCTGGCTCACAGCGTTGTCCACTGCCGCGCTCATCAGCACCATGTTGGGGGTGAAGAAGCGATCGCTGGCGATCACAGCCTTCCGTGCGCCGATCACGGTCAGCAGTCGGTCGTAGCGGTCCTTGATGTCCTCGTCCGCCACGGCGTCGGTGTTGAACTTCGCGACGTTGGTGGTGTAGCTGTAGGTGACCACGAGCACCCAGGCGCTGGTCGGTGCGACAGAAGCGCCGGTTTGGTCCACAAACCGCAGCTCGCCCAGGTTGTAGTCCATCACCCAGTAGATGCCAGCACCCAGCGCAGAGCCGTCCGCGGGCAGGATGTACTCGCTCCGGGCCACGGCGTTGAGGGTGACGGTGATCGGGTTCACCGTGGCGCCCACCTGGCTGCCCTGCAGGTCGTACACCTTGCGCGGGCGGACCACTGGCCAGTTCGTGGTCACGAACACCCGGTTGGTGCCGTTCACCTGGGCGGTCAGGGTGTCGTTGCCAGCAGCCACGCCGGCCTCGTCGGCCGAGACCACCAGTTCGTTGCAGTTGATGGCCTCGGTGTCCTCGCCGACGATGCGGATGATGTTGCGGATGTTCTCGCTCACCGGGTCGAAGTCGATGGCCGAGGCACCGAGCAGCATGCGCAGCTCTTCCGTGACGCGGAAAGCCAGCTTCTGGGGGATCGGGCGGGCCTCCTCGTGCGTCTGGATCACGCCGGCCTTGCGGATGCCCTGGTTTTCGTAGCGGCGCAGCGCGTTCATACCCGCGGCAGACGTGTCGCGGTGGCTGTAGGGGATCGTGACCACGTTGGCGAAGGGCACGGTGCCGACGTTGACGAAGTTCAGGCTCACCAGGTTGTAGAGGGCCTCACGCAGCACCGTGCGCTCGGCGATCACGGGCACTGCGGCGTCGCTCACGAGGCCGGTACCGGCGGCGAGCGCCTTGTGCTCGGCGTCGAGGCGGCTGGCGTTCACGGCATCGAACTGCGCCAGAGCGATCTCCGCATAGCGCTTGTTCTCGTCCAGCAGGACGCCGCCGGTGCGCTCGTAGCGACGTGCTGGGGACATGCGGTCGAAGCCCAGGCGACGGTCCACGTTCTCCTGCAAGGCCTTGATGCCGTTCGAGGCTTCGACCGTGATCTGCACGGAGCCGGACGGCGGGTTGTAGCCCAGAGTGGCCAGCTTGTGGGCGGCGCTGAGCTTCTTGGAGTAGTTGATCTGCAGCTCGGCGAGCGCCTTGACCTGGTCGTCCGTGGTGACGGCCGTGATCATGGGCGTCACCGCTTCGCAAAGCTGACGCACGCCGTCTTCCGGCAGCGTCTTGTCGCCCGCAGCGATCGTGTCGCTCAGCAGCTTGAGCTTGGCCGCCAGGGAGGTGCGCGCTTCGTTGGCCTTGGTTTCGCGTTCGGCCAGGAGGCGGTTGACTTCGCCGGCCACGTCGACGGGATTGGGTGCGGACAGCGTGATGGTGACAGGCTGGGTGTTGCCCGCGGCGGCCAGGGCCTTGATCTGGTCGGCCACTTCCTGCGCGGCGGCCTCCCATGCGTCGACGACGGACAGGCTCTTGGCTTCGTCACCGCTGGCGGCGTCGATCTGCAGCTTGGCCTGCGCCAGCATTTTCGTGAGCACGTCGCCCGTGATGCCCTTGGCGAGCAGCTTGGCCTTGAGTTTTTCGAGGTAGTTCATGTGGAGTCCGTCCGAGAGTTCTTTGATGAGGGTGGGGGCGATCGCATACCGCACCCCTTCGCTGGCGTCGTCGTCCAGCGAGAGGAGCACGGGCTCGAGCTGCTTGATCACGGGGCGAGTGGTGAGCCCGGCGCCGAGAAGGACGCAGCCATGCGTGTTGCCTTGTTCGTTGTCTTTCCAGTTCTCGTGGTACTCCGCGCTCAGGTAGGCAAAGCCGCGCGTCTTCACGGCGTCCATACCGAAGGGGGTCCACTCGACCAGGCCGCGAAGCCGACCGTTTTCCACACTGAGCTTGAGGAACTTCGCCGCCGCGCCGTCGCTGGGGCGGTGGGCCACGTCCAGGAACACGTCTTGTCCCAGCACGCGCTTTTTGAAGTTGTCCACCATCTCCTGCAGGTGGGTGGGCGTGATCTTGAAGTCGCCATAGCGCGGGTCGCTGAAGTTCCCCGTCCGGGTCACCGTCACCCACGTCTGTGTCTGACCCTCGGCCAGCTCGACGCGCTGCGACAGGAACCGCACTACGCCGGGCTGGCCGTGCGGGTTGTCGTCGTCCGAGAGGCAGATGTGCCGCGCCGGCACAGCAGCAGCTGCGGCGCCAGCCGACGCGGCCAGCGAGAGCACTGCAAGGGACAGGAGAGAGCGCTTCATGTTGCCTTTTCGCGGTAGTTACGCGAGGCGCATCATTTCCCGCTCAGGGTAGGCAAAAAAAGGGGGCAAGCTGCCCCAGGCGTGCACGCGCAGCGCGTCAGTCCTTCTCGTCGGCGCTGCGCTGGAATTCAGCGTTCAGAAGCCTCGTCACGGCGTGGGGCAGGGTGCCGTCGGGATAGATCAGCTCGAGGGCCTGCAGGCGCCGCAGCGTGGCCATCACGTCGGGCATGCTGTCGCCGGTGAGCTCGGCCAGGGCTTGGTGGTCGACCTCGACGCAGGCCCAGAGATCTGCCAGGGTAGCGTCGCCGAAGGCATCGCGCACGCGCCGAACGAGCAACGGATTCCAGCTCAGCACGTACCGGCGCAGCGCCTTCTCCTCGCGCACCAGCAGCGCGCGCGGCTTGTTGAAAAGGTCCTTGTGCTCTGCCAGGTAGAAGTCGAACATGCTCATTGCGGGCTCCTGTGGCGGGTAAAATGGCGGCACACCGGCGAAATCGTCTCGGGCGTTAGAGAAGGGGCCGCAAGGCAGCACGCACTCGTCGCCGGTGTCCTTTTTTCAGGAGCCCCAGGCTCCTTTTTTCTTGCGCATGGAGTCCAGCGCCAGCTTCTTGCCTTTGGTGCGGATCTCAACGGCCAGGCGGTAGCCCACGCCATCGATGAGCTTGGTGAACACCACCACATCCCGCCCGATCTTGTTTTTTCCGTCCGCGAACATGCGATCGGGCGCGGCCAGGACCTGGCCCAGCAGGGAGTAGTCGCGCGCCGTCACGGCCAGCTGGCCACGCTTGGCTTCCGCGGCCGGGTTGCCGTGGTGCTTCTGGGTGTGAATCACACCGTAGTTGTCGAGCACGTGTTGATAGCCCCGCAGGTCGTAGCCGGTAGCGCTGCGCACAGCCTGGTGGTTGAGCACGGGCCCGATCGGCATCAACAGCCGGCGATCCTTTGTGTCCAGGGAGCGGTCGACGAACGAACTCATTTCGGCGGCGCTTGGCCCCTCCCGTCTCGCCAGGCGCTCCTCCACGGCCCGCAAGGGGCTGCGCAGCATGCCCTTGCTGAGCAGGCCCTGGTCGAAGTACGCGGCCTTCGCGACGCCCAGCACGCCGGCGCGGATCTCCGGGCTCAGCCGCTGCAGCGCCTGCAGCTCCGATTCCTTGCCAGCCCGGTCGGCCTCCGAAACCTCGTCCAGGAACTTGATCTCCACGAAGCTGAGCGTGTTCGGATGGGCTGGCCAGGGCGTGGCCTCCCGGGTAGGGTACACGCCCTGGCCCAGCCCGTGGAGGTTCTGGGCGGCCAGCAGGTCGCAAATGTCCGGGGCAGGGTGCGCAGGGCTCAGCAGGTAGCGCCAGCCAGCGAAACCCGGCGTGTTCTCCCCGCCCGCCATGTAGGCCTCCCCGTGGGCGCGGTTGATTTCTGTGCGAAATACGCGATCGGCCTTCCACACCTCGCCGCCGTCGCGGCTGGTGAGGAGGTCCGCCAGGCGCTGCAAGTTGGACCCACTGGCGTTTTTCAGGGTGCGTGCGAGCTCCGGGGGCACGCTGCGCCCCTCGTAGGCCAGCTGGGCGGCGGCTCGGCTGGCACTCCACCCCTGGACCACCGCATTGCTGATTGCGCGCTGCAGCGCCTCCTTGGCGCCCAGATCGAGGCGCCACAGGCGGTCTGATAAGGCGAGGCCGTCCGCTGCGTGGAAGCTCCGCACGAACTCCACCGCCGTCTGGCTCACGCGCATGGCGGCGCCACTGTCTAGCACGGCCTGGGCCGCGCCATCCGCCCCTACCGCGGCAATCCCTTGCGCGGTGTACGGACGCACGCCGAGCGCGGCCGAGTAGTTCAGGCTGTCGAAGAGCAGGGCGTCGCGCCGGGCACCCAGGGCCGTGATGATCTCTTCGATTTGCCGCAGCAGCGCCTGCAGCTGCTCGCGCGGCACCAGATTGCTGCCGTCCACGCGCCTGCCGATCGCCGCGCGCACTTCGTCGGCGGTGTCGCCGTACAGCTGCAGGAGCTCCTCGACGTTGGCCGCGTCCAGGTCGCGCATGGCGTTGCGCGCCTGCTGGCTGGCGCGCCGGATGGCCGCGGCGGTTTTCACGCCCGGCCTTTGCCCTGGTTGCTACCCGGCGTGCTGATGCTGGTGGCGCTTTCACCCTTACCGGCGTTCCCTGGGGTCACGCTCACGCGCGGAGGCCCCAGCGGCCGGCGGCCGAGGCCTCCGGGCACAGGGTAGGGATCCGTGCGCGTGGCCTGTTCCTTGCGTTTGACGGCCAGGGTTTCCGGGTCGTAGCCCAGCAGCAGGTCCAGCTCGTCCTGGGGGATGCCGAGGGCCATGTACTTCAGCGCCAGGTCGGCAACCTGGTTGGGCGTTTCGGTGCGCCTCTCGGCGAAGCGCAGCACGAACTCGTCCGGGCCTGGGTCGATGCCCTTGAAGAGCAGCTGAATGCGGAATGCCATGAGGTAGGCGCCGGCATTCGAGTCCTGCAGGCCGTCGATCTCGTCGTAGTAGTCGCGCTTCAGGTCGTCCAAGATGTCGCGGTTCATGCCGGACGTGTAGCCAAACAGGGCCTTGGGCGCTGGGCTGCCAGAAAAGAAGGTGTCCAGCAGGTGCGTCACGTCCTCGATATCGCCCAGGTTCTCGTCGCCCTGAACAGCGCTCACGCCCCCCTTGCGGTTCATGTAGAAGTCGGTCGAGATCTCGCCCTTTTCCCCCTCGACCGTCTTCCGGTACTTGAGAATGTCGTCGTCGCTGGCGCCCTCGAGCACGTGCACCATCCGCAAGGGCGCGCGCATGCGCCGGCGGATCACCATGTCCTCCTCGGTCATCATGAGCTTGCGCCAGGTCGCGGTGACGCTGTCCAGCCACGGGCGGCCCATGCTGCCCAGGTCGTCGAAGTTCTGCGGATCCAGGCGGCCCAGGATGAGCTGCCAGGCCGCGAAGCTGGCCAAGACCTGGCCCGTCATCACATCGCGCTGCTCGAAGGCCTGGGCGGGGTTCTTGAAGCGGCCGCCGGCATCGGTCATGGGCACGATGGTGTCGCTGGGCATGCGCAGCGCGGATTGCACGGTGCGCGAGTCGTCTAGGACGAGCTGCAGGGGCAGGTTCCCCTCCACGATGAGCCCCCGCGTGTCGCTCTTGAGCTTCTCGCTGTTATGCAGCTGAAGCCGCGCCTTGAAGCCGGCCCACTCCCGTTTCAGGGTTTCGCTGCTGCTCTTCTCCCGCACCTCGAGCACCAGGCCGCCGCGGATCACATCGCGGCAGACCCGGCCGTGAACCCGTTTCACCCGGCCGTCCTTCTGGTCCATCTCGCGCATCATCGCCACGAGCGCACGCCGCTCGTAGTCGATCATCATGAGCCTGTATTGCCGTGCCATGGCCTCGTCGCTGGCGAGGCGCGCGCCGCGCTCGTTGGGCAGCGTGGCCGCGAAGGGCGTCAGTTTCATCCACAGCTGCGCCACGTTCGCCTTCAGGGCGTCAAATGTTCTCATGCTGTCATCCTTGAATCGCCGGGCAAGCCCAGCATTTGGTCGCGGCTCACGCGCCGCTGTTGGATCACGCTCGGCGCATCGGCCAGGCCACGGGTGAGCAGCGCATAGACCGACGCGCAGCCGGCGTCGAAAAGGTCATCGCCGATCTTTTCGTCGACCATCGAGAAGCTGCTGTAGCTGGCCTGGGTGGGCTTCGCGCGCATGTTGGCCAGCTGGCGCGTGAAGAGGAGCCACTCTGGGTCCTCCTTCGGGTCGAGCGTGTCGACGTAGGGAAACGCCGCCCGGCTGTGGTGGAAGGCCTCGCGCAGCGCGCTGGCCATCACGTGCTTGGTCATGCCCTCAAACCGCATCGGGGCGAACGCCCATTCGTTCCAGGCGGTGGCGGTGCTCTGACCATCAGCCACCGTCTCGCGATTGATGTGGGTGAGGCCCTTGCGATACAGCTCGTCGTTGACTGCCGTGAGCATCCCCACGCCATAGGCATCTCCGATGCCGTAGTCCGGCCGGAAGTAGTCCCAGATCGCCACCAGGTCGCGCGCCAGCGTTGGGTCGCTGACGCCAGCGGGCCAGACCCGGACGTATGGGAAGGTGAGCCAGTTGCCGAGCTGCTCGGTGATGACGAGGGCGCTCTTGGACGCGGTGGGGTTTTCACCGTGGCCCGTGTGGTCATAGCCCAGGCTGATGAGGCCGCGGCGCTTGTACCGCTGGCCAGGGACTGGGCTCGCGCGTTCCAGACCTGCCTCGAGGCCAAGGGCGCTCGCGCGGCGGATGTGTTCCTCCCAGATCCAGTTCCGGGCCTTGATGTTCTGGCAAAGGAACTGCCGGATGTACTCCTCCGGGGGCAACTGCATCTGCATGGAGCGGGCCCAGTCGGGGTCCACCATGCCCAGCTCGACGCCCAGGTGCACGTCGACAGTGGGCAGGGTGTGGTACTCGCCCGTGTCGATCAGGCGCTGCAGCACGTCGGCGCCCTTGTACACGCCGCTGATGCGGATCGAAGGCTTGAACTCGGTGGTCTTGCGCGAAACACCGAGGCGCCGGGCTGCGCCCAGCATGGGCAGGAAGCGACTCAGCAGCCGGTCCTGCGGCATGTCGTCCGTCTCCTCCAGGCTGGCGATGGTGATGGAATCGCCATCGATCTGGCTCATGATCCCGTAGGCACTGGCTTTGCTGCCGTTGGAGAACTCGAAGGCCGTGTCCTTGAGCTGCGGGCGCCCCTGCTTGTAAGCGATGAAGGCAGAGAGCATCGGGCTGCGGCGCACCCCGTCGATCAGATAGTTGAGGTTGTTCTGGCTCTGTTGCATGCGCGGCGCGACGATGCCCAGCTCCTGATAGGCCTGCGTGGCAAGCTGCTCCAGGTTGTACATCTCCTTCACAGCCGTCTTGCCCGTGCGCCGCGACGAGAAATCCACCGTGTTGCGGTGCACGTCCATCTCGGCCATCTTCAAACACTGGATTGGGTCCAGCTCCACGTTGTGGACGTGCTTGTGCCAGAGGGCATGGGGCCGCAGCCCTGTCACCGGATCTGGCACGGCGAACTTCATGATTTCGCGCTCTGCCACGAGGGAGCTGCGCGCGCGGTCCGCCGCGCTGCTCCTCACTGGTCGCCCCCGCGGGCTTGAAACTCGACCAGGACAGGGTCCGCAGCCTTGCGCAGCTGGGCCGCGGCGATCTGGTCGCGGGCTTTTTCAGTGGCCACCAGCATGCGGCGGCCGAAATCGGCAAGGGTCTCGCGCGTCTCGCTGTCGTCGCTGAGCTGGCCCTTGAGGTTGTCGCCTTCGTCGCCCGCCGCACGCACCGTCATGCCCAGATCTGTCATGGACAGCCCCAGGCGGCTCACGAGCTCCGTCAGCGGCTTGAAGGCGGGGTGACTCTGGTAGTTGTAGACGTACTTGCGCACGCCGGCGTCGTCCACGTAGGTGAGCGTGACGGGGTTGCCTTCACGGTCGAGCTCGACACGCGGCTGCTTGATCATCACGCCCTCGCCGAGGATCTCCTGAATGCACATCTGCAGGGTGGCGGTGAGCGAGGCCTGCAGATCGGCGTGGAGCTCGGAGAGAACCTTGGGATTGCGCTGCTCGAATGCAGCGTGGTGCAGCATGAAGATCTGGGTTTGCTTCACGCATGCGGGCTGCGAGGCGCACCAGGCGCGTTGAACGTCGCATTGCTTGCAGAACGAGTAGCCGTCAGGCTTGGCTGGGAAGTAGGTCGCGGTCCTGGCGGCCATGCCGTGCTTCATCGCGTTGAAGCGGGTGCGGAGCGCCTCCTCGGACGTGGGGTGACCGTCCAGGTTGCGGGCGGTGGCTGCTTTTCCTTCCTCGGTTTTCGGCCCGGTCGCGTGCTGATGCGCCTTGAGCAGCGCGCGCTCCCAACCGGCCTGGGCCTGGTGCTCCGCCTTGCATTTGGGGCAGCTGGCGAAGTACTGCCAGGGGTGGTGGGCCTGCTCAGGCAGCGGTTCCACCAGATCCGGGGCGGCAGAAAACGAGGTGCGGCACTCAGCGCACCTGAAATTGACGTGCGAAAGCGCAGCCGACCAATCTTTGGGCATGGGCCATCATCAGCGGCTCACACCATGCAAAAAAAGGGGGCAAGCTGCCCCGCGCCAGACCTCGAAACGGGCTACTTTGGCGAACTGGTGGCAGGGTCGAACATGACTTCCCAGAACGGGGACACCGTGTCGCCAGCATCGCAATAGACCAGGGCGGCGTCGTACCAGGTCTTGCGCTCCGGACTGAGGGATTCGGGCTGGAAACGCACCTCACCGTCGGGAAAGGCAACGAATGCCCTGTAGCCCACCATGCCGCCCAGCTTGTTGCTGGCATTCACGAAGCCGCAGCCGGTGTCGTGTTGCCGGTTGTGCGTGATGGCCTTGAATTCGGCCGACGTGGGGTCGGTCAGGACCTGCAGCACGCGGTCCTTCACCATGGCCACGGTGCGCGCCTGGTGCCACCACCACGCGCCGCCGGCTGCTAGTGCGACCACCAGCGCCGCACATGTCAATGCTGTCTTCAATTCCGATTACCCCTGTCGGTGCGCAGTGGTGTCTGATTGGGGCATCAGGTGACTAGAGAGAGTTGGTATGTCTATGGGCGGTTGCAGATGCGGTTGCAATTCGATGGCGCCGGTGGAGCCTGACTGCTGAAAGAGGTTCCCGATCTCGGAGTGCATTTGAGTGCACTCTTGATTGATACGGGTCACCAATTCTTGCGCAGAGATCAAAGCTTGCGGGGATTGGTCTGGCGTGAAATCCGGACCGACAACTCCATCAGGTGGCGGAAGCGGCGTGCGATGGAAGGCGTTGGCAATCAAGCCTTCCAGCGTCCTCACTGCAGACGAATCGGCCACAGTCGCAGCAGGAAGCTCAACACTCAGCCCATTGGCAGAGACCTTGACGGGCGGCGTTGCACGCAAATCGAGAGTCTTCTGAGAGAGCCCATGCTTCCAACAAGCTAGGGCAGTGAAGAGAATCGTCAGGCCACCTGGGACCCAAGCAGAAGCGTGTTCGTGCCAGGCGAAATAGATGGTTGCTCCCGTGCATAGACATGCGATCACAGACAGGGCGACAACAAGGGCCTGACTGCCCACACCCTCAATTTTCACATTGACGTTTGCATTCGATGATAGGGGCTTGGGCATTGCTCAGCCCCCGATCGATACGGTGCCATCCGGGTTTTTCCTTGGCGCGAGCCCTGGCACCTGTTCCGCGAGCCACTCGTACCGTGACGTGAAAAGCTGCAACACCTTCACGAGATGAGTCCCGTACATGATGCTGCATCCCGGGTCAATGATGCACTCCTCCATGGCGAAGTTTGTCGAGGTGACCAAAAGCGTGCAGTTGTCGAATCGGCATCTGATAAATTTGTAGCCGTCAACCTTGACTTCCTGCCCGTTGTAGTAAAGGCCTCGCACTTCCATGGGTTGGCCTAGAGCCAACGCTGCAGCAAGGGCATTGCGCGTTTGGCCGAGGCCCAGGCCCATTCCCTGGTGTGTAGTTGGTGGTGGCGGGACACCAAAAAGACCAGTTAACCCAGGCTTCTGTTCGCTCATCGATTGTTACCTTTCATGCTCACTCGAATTCCACGCGTAGCATAAATGGCTTTCGCTTTGGGTGGCGCTGGCACTTTCGCGTATTCCAGAGTGAGCTAGCGGGCGTTTTGCGCGAAAGCGACAGGTGCACGGAAAACGAAAAAAGGCCGGGTTTTGAGGCCCGGCCTGAAGGAAAACGTGCTCTTCGCACCTTGTCCGAGGAGACGCCCATGGTGAGTGGGCACCTGAATAGTTTCACGGTCAGCCGGCCAGCGCCACCTTTTCGGTGCCACTTTTCAACATGATCGGCCGGAGGATTTCCACCAAAATGGTTCGTAGTGACGGAGATACGGGGAGCCAGGAACAAAGGGCCTTGTGAAACAACAACTTACATGACCTGAATAGAGACCAAAATGCGTTCACTACGAACCATTTTGGTTTTTTTTCGCCTGCGCGCAAGGAACGATAGACTTCGGCTTTCGGCCAGAAGCGGACACTCTTGCACACATGTTCCCGACCAAACCGTACGAATCTTTTGAGGATGCGAGCCGGCGTGCATTTGAATACCACGTCAATGCAGCACCCGTCGCTCTCTCAATAGTCTCGCTATGTTTGGCCGGACTAATTTGGTGGAATCCACCGACTGCATGGTTTGTCTTGCTCAACATCGCTGGCGGCATCGGCTTGGCCGTTTCATGGGCCTGCCAGATGAGAGGTCACAACCGGTGGGCAATGGTCGCCGCCCTCGCGTTTCTATTGATGGCGTTGTGCGGTCTTGTACTTGATATCGACCGAGATTTCATACTCCAGCTTGGTCAAGGGCTTGGGCTTATGAGCTTGCCCTTCTACATTTTTGCGCTGACACAGCGCCGAAAGCGGCCTGCCGAGTAAAAGGGTGGGAGTCTGCTCAGGGCCCGAAGCGGACGTACAGCTACAGATTGAGCATCGACAGAACAGCGAACGCAAGGCCTGCACCGACTAACCAACAAACCCCGCGCATTGCCACCTCCCGCAGTGAATTCCAATATGCGCGGGACAACATCGTTTTAACGCCTAGGCCAAGATGGTCAAGGCCTACGACAAAGAAGAGCAACGGAAGAAAGAAGAAAAACAGGAGCGCCAGCATGAGCAGGGGCTCTTTGGCGTGGCTTGGCGTGCCGACGGTCGATTGCCAGATGTCGAGCATTGGCAATAAAAAGCCGATCAGGAGCCCGCAGAGTACAGCAGATTTGCGCGTGGGAATGGGACGGGAAAGCATGGCAGTTGTGATGTCCGCTTCTGGCCGAGGACTGCCATGCTAGCCGAGACTGGAGCGGGCCCATGGCTGACATGTGACTCAGGCATTCGCCGCGTCGCAGTCAGGGGAGAAGATCGAGTAGTTTTCACCGGCAGATTCTGGATGGTGATAGATCTTCAGCTGGACGGCGCTCGTGCATCTGATGATCAGCCCGAAGTCTTCAGAGAGATCGGTTTTCAGAATCTTTTCCCCTATCAAGGCTTTGAGACCGTTGAGCATTTGGTCGCCAGGGAGGTTGGATGAGTCTGAGTTGCACAACAGCGTGTCACCTCGCAACAGCTCCCAAGGTGCGAGCTGCACGAACAAAGAAAACTCCGGGTCGTTCCACCTGACTTCTTCCGAGAGATGTTTGTTCGCAATGGGCCGTGATCGCGGAATCCTCATGCCCAGCAGCAGGGAAACATGCGATCCAGTGCCTTGACCGGCGATAACACCCCAGCACGGAAGGCCTTGGAGTTTATGAGCCGCCTCGGCAACTAGGTCGATGGAATGTGGGTGCATCTCGGTCTCCCGCTCAAGTTGCGGAATGTCCGCTCCTGGCCGATAGCGGCATCCTACCTGAGCTGCGAGATCATCCGTGTGCGCTCAGCTCGACCGCCTTGGGACGGGCACCCGCGAGCGTGTATGGCCGAATTATTTCGACCAAAATGGTTCGTAGTGACGGAGATACGGGGAGCCAGACAGACAAAAGACAAAGGCCTTCTTCGGAAGGCCTTTGTCTTTTCTGCGTCTTGTCACTGCGCACAACACGGCCTGGGCTCAATCCAGCACCGGCGAGTCCACGCCCAACACCTTGTGCAGCTTGGTGCTGCTGGTGGTGTATTGCAGCGTCACCTTCTTGTCGGGAAAGATGAAGGGCGCGGCGCCGAAGGCGGCCAAGGCGCACTCATGGAAACCGGAGAGGATGAGCTTCTTCTTGCCCGGGTAGGTGTTGATGTCACCCACCGCGAAGATGCCGGGCACGCTGGTGGAGAACTTTTCGGTGTCGACCACCAGCTGCTTGCGTTCGATGTCCAGGCCCCAGTCTGCGATCGGCCCGAGCTTGGGCGAGAGACCGAAGAACACCAGCAAGGCGTCCAGAGGCACGACGCGGGTCACGGCGTCGGGGCCGGTGACTTTCAGGCCTGTGAGGCGGCCATCGCTTTCCTCGAAGCCGGAGGTCTGGCCGACGATGAACTGCATCTCGTGGCGCTCGCAGAGCTCGCGCATCTTCGCCACGTTCGCGGGCGCGGCTTGAAAGCCGTCGCGGCGGTGGATGAGGATCACGCTGGCGGCCCTATGCGGACCTTCGGCCGCGAAGTTCAGGGCCCAGTCGAGCGCCGAATCACCACCACCAATGATGACCAGATGCCTGCCCGCGAAATCGGCTGGGCTCCTGACCCGGTAGAACAGCTGGGTGTCCTCGAATCGGTCCAGCCCCTCGACATTGAGCTTGCGCGGCTGGAAAGCACCCACGCCAGCGGCGATGAACAAGGTCTTGGTGAGGAACCGCGTGCCCTTGGAGGTGGCGACAAAGAAGCGGCCATCCGCCTGCTGTTGCACGCTGGTGACTTCCTGGCCGAGGTGGAAGCTGGCGCCGAAGGGCTTGATCTGTGAGAGCAGGCGATCCACGAGCTCCTGCCCGGTGCACACCGGGATGGCGGGGATGTCGTAGATGGGCTTGTCCGGGTACAGCTCGACCGGCTGGCCGCCGGGGTAGGCGAGTGAGTCGATCACGTGCGCCTTGATCTCCAGCAGGCCCAGTTCAAAAACCTGAAAGAGGCCGACCGGGCCCGCGCCCACGATGACGGCATCGGTTTCGATGAGGCCGTCGGGCGTGTTGGCGAAGGTCATGCCAGGTTCAGCGAATCAGCTCCGACAACTTGTCGCTGCGGTCTTTCCACTCGTCGTGGTCGGGCAAGGGGTCCTTGCGCTTGGTGATGCTCTTCCAGCCCGGCAGGCGAGCGAGCTCGGCGTTGAGCTCGGTCATGTGCTGCTGGTCCTTGGGCAGGTCTTCCTCGGCGTAGATCGCACTTACCGGGCATTCGGGAATGCACACCGCGCAGTCGATGCACTCATCCGGGTCGATCGTCAGGAAGTTCGGGCCTTCGCGGAAACAGTCCACGGGACAGACGTCCACACAATCGGTGTATTTGCAGCGGATGCAGGCTTCGGTGACAACGTGGGTCATGGTGATGATGGGAATCGGTAGAACCCCGGATTTTAGGGTTTCCCTGAACCCCAGGCAGGCGCAAGCCCCTTGCCTGGATACGCGTTAAGGACGGAGGGTCTTTCAGAGCACCAGCAAGGCGCCCGAGGTGCGGTGGCTGGCGGTGTCCACCAGCACCAGGGACCCGAGGGTGCGCGAGCGCTCGAAGGGCAGGGTGGCCAGCGGTTCCTGCAGCGCCAGCTCGATGTGGCCGATGGCGTTGGGCTCGAGCTGGCTGGCCTCTTCCTCGGCCAGTGTGTGGATGTCCAGGCGGTGCACGATGCGCTTGATCTTGGCCTTGACCCAGCGGTGGCCATGCAGCGCCCAGTACACGCGGCCGGGCACCAGGGTCTCGTCGTCGAGCCAGGCCACGGTGGCGCGGATCTCGCGGCTGCCCGTCAGGGTGTCCTGCGCTTCACCGTCCTCGACGGCCAGCAGCCAGTCGCCGCGCGAGACATCAACCTCGCGGTCGAGCACGATGCCGGCGCTGTGGCCGGCCAGCACGGCCTGGGGCTGGCGCACGTGGTTGAGCACTTGCGCGACCACGGCGGTCTGACCGTTGGGCATGATGCGCACCGCCTGGCCCGGCTGCACGCCACCCGTGGCCACACGGCCCCAGAAGACGCGGCGGCCTTGCGAGGTGTCGGACGAGCTGCTGAATTTCTCCACCCATTGCACGGCGAAGGCGAAGGGCAGCGTGTTGTCGGCCGGCGTGACGGGCAGGCCTTCGAGGATCTCCAGCAGCGTTGGGCCGCTGTAGCCGCACCAGCCGGCCTGCTCGCTGGCGTCCACCACGTTCCAGCCCTTGAGGGCCGACACCGGCACGGTGGCCGTGACCGGGATGCCGGCCTGCGCGGCGAACTGCCGCAGCGCCGCGGCGATGTGGGCGAAGGCCGTGCGGCTGTCCTCGACGGCGTCGAGCTTGTTGATGGCGAACACCACCGAGGGCACGCGCAGCAGCTTGAGCAGCAGGCTGTGGCGGCGGGTCTGAGGGAGCAGTTGCAGCGCGGCGTCGGCCCAGTTCAGCTTGGTGGCGTCCACCAGCACCACGGCCGCGTCGGCGCTGGAGGCCGCCGTGACCATGTTGCGCGTGTACTGCTCATGGCCCGGTGCGTCGCCGATGATGAACTTGCGCGCTTCGGTGCTGAAGTAGCGGTAGGCCACGTCGATGGTGATGCCTTGCTCGCGCTCGGCCGACAGGCCGTCGGTCAGCAGGGCGAGGTCGGTCTGGCCGTGGCGCTGCACGCCGGCCAGGTGGTCCTGCAGCACGGCCTTGCTGTCGACCAGCAGGCGGCCGATCAGCGTGCTCTTGCCATCGTCCACGCTGCCGCAGGTGATGAGGCGCAGGGCGGAGCGGGTGTCTTGAGCAATGGGAGCGAGTTCAGCGGTGGTCATGGCGATCTTTCTGCGAGAGATATCTGTTCAAGGGTGTCGCGGGTCCGGCTTCGCCGGCCCGCAGACACCGCCCCCAGTGGGGGTGACGCGCCACGGGCGCGGCGCGGGGGCGTCAAAAGTACCCGTCTTTCTTGCGCTTCTCCATCGAGGCGTCGGACGTCTTGTCGTCCATGCGCGTGGCGCCGCGTTCGCTGACCTCGGCGGCCAGCGTCTCGATCACGATGTCGTCGGCCGTGGCGGCCAGGCTCTCCACCGGGCAGGTGCAGGTGATGTCGCCCACGGTGCGGAAGCGCACGTCGCGCACCTCCACGGTTTCGCCGTCGCGCGGCGGCGTGAGTTCGGTCACCGGCACGAGCAGGCCGCGGCGGTCGATCACTTCGCGCTGGTGCGTGTAGTAGATCGAGGGCAGGGCGATGTTTTCGCGCGCGATGTACTGCCACACGTCCAGCTCGGTCCAGTTGCTGATGGGGAACACGCGGAAGTGCTCGCCGGGCTGGATCCGGGTGTTGAACAGCGTCCAGAGCTCGGGGCGTTGCGCCTTGGGTTGCCACTGACCGAAGCTGTCGCGGTGGCTGAAGATGCGCTCCTTGGCGCGGGCTTTCTCCTCGTCGCGCCGTGCGCCGCCGATCAGCGCATCGAAGCGGAATTCCTCGATGGCTTCCAGCAGCGTGACCGACTGGTGCACGTTGCGGCTCTCGCCTGGATGGGCCAGGCGCACGGTGCCACGCGCCATCGAGTCCTCGACGCTGCGCACGATCAGTTCGGCGCCGAGTTCCTTGGCGCGCAGGTCGCGGAAATCGGTCACTTCGGGAAAGTTGTGGCCGGTGTCGATCATCAGCAGCGGGTAGGGGATGCGGCCGGCGCCGAAGGCCTTCTCGGCGCACTTGAGCATGACCAGCGAGTCCTTGCCACCCGAGAACAGCAGCGCGGGGCGCTCGAAGGCGGCAGCCACCTCGCGCAGGATGAAGATGGTTTCCTCTTCCAGGGCATCCAGGTGGGCGTTGCTCAGGTGGTGATCGCTGGCGTGTTGCAGCGCGGTCTGGATCACGGCGGTTTCGGTGCGGGCGTTCATGCGTGGGTCCGTTCGAGAGGCGATACGAGGGGTTCGGCGGCGGGCTGCACATGCAGGCCGCATTCCTTGGCGCTTTCCTGCTCCCACCACCAGCGGCCGGCGCGGAAGTCCTCGCCGACGCTGATGGCGCGCGTGCAGGGCGCGCAGCCGATGCTGGGGAAGAACTGGTCGTGCAGCGCGTTGTAGTCGAGCTGGTGTTCGGCAATGAAGTGCCAGACATCGCCCCAGGTCCATTCGACGATGGGGCTGACCTTGATGCGCTCGGGCTCCTGCACGATCTCGCCCACTTCGGCGCGCGCGTTGGATTGCTCGCGGCGCAGGCCGGTGATCCAGCCGTCCTGGCCGGCCAGGGCGCGCGCCAGGGGCTCCATCTTGCGGATGTCGCAGCAGGCCTTGCGCAGTTCGATGCTCTGGTACATCGCCTCTTCACCGTTCTTGCGCACGAAGTGGATCACCGATTCCTGCCTGGGCCGGAACACCTGCACGCTGAGGCCGTAGCGCTGCTCGATCTTCGGGATCAGCGCGAGCGTCTCGGCGTGCAGCTTGCCGGTCTCCAACACGAAGACGCTGGCCTCGATGCCGGCCAGGTGCATCAGGTGCGTGACCACCATGTCTTCCGCGCCCAGGCTGGAGGCTTGCGTGAGCCTGGGGTGGTTGGCGGCCGTCTCACGCAGCAGTGCGATGCTGCGCTCGACCTTGGCGGCGAAGTCGGGCGAGGGGCGGTTGTAGAGAGCGATGGCGGTCATGGCTGTGGCTGTGAGACGCTCAGGCGGTGGCGGCGAAATGCGGCGTGGTGTGCACCGCATCGCCCTGGTAGAAGGCGGGGTAGTGCTTCAGCAGCGCTTCACCATGGGCGAGGTTCTGGTCGGCGCGCAGCACGGCCTGGCTGAAGCCGCTGCGCTGCATCTGCACCAGCTGGTCGATCAGCACGTCACCCGTGGCGCGGATCTGGCCCGTGAAGCCCAGGCGGCGGCGCAGCAGGAACGCCTGGCTGAAGGCGCGGCCGTCGCTGAACTTGGGGAAGTGCAGTTCGACCACGCCGATGCCGCTCAGGTCGGCCTCGCGGGGATCGGCGTCGTTGGCGATCGAGAGGCGTTGCGACTTGGCTTCGGTGGCCGTGAACGTGTCGGCGCTGAAGAGTTGAAGGTTCTGGCTCATGCGGTCTCTCCTCAGGCGGCGGCGCGGGCCGTGCTCGTGCGCACCGCGTTGGCGGCGGTCTTGAACGGGTCGGCACCGGTGCGGCGCAGGGTGTTCACGAAGGTCTCCTGGCCCGTGCGCTGGGCGCGGTAGGTGTCGAGCAGGGCCTCGATCACGTCGGGCACTTCGCTGGCGGCGAAGGACGGGCCGATCACCTTGCCCGGCGTGGCGTCGCCGGAGAGGCGCGTGCCGTCCGAGCCGCCGAGCGTGACCTGGTACCACTCCTGGCCGTCCTTGTCGACGCCCAGGATGCCGATGTGGCCGCTGTGGTGGTGGCCGCAGGAGTTGATGCAGCCGCTGATGTGCAGGTCGATCTCGCCCAGGTCGTGCAGCTCGTCGAGGTCCTTGTAGCGGCCCAGGATGGCCTGTGCCAGCGGCAGCGAGCGCGCGTTGGCGAGGTCGCAGAAGTCGCCGCCGGGGCAGGCGATCATGTCGGTGAGCAGGCCGATGTTGGGCTTGGCCAGGCCCAGGCGGCGCGCCTCGCGCCACAGCTCGGGCAACTGGTCGCAGCGCACCCAGGGCAGCAGCAGGTTCTGTTCGTGCGTCACGCGGGCTTCGCCGGCCGAGAAGCGCTCGGCCAGTTCGGCGGCGCGCTCGAGCTGTTCGGCCGTGGCATCGCCGGGGGCTTGCCCGAAGCGCTTGAACGACAGCGTGACGGCGCGCAGGTCGGGGTTCTGGTGCGGCTTGACGTTCTGCTGCAGCCAGCGGCTGAATTCCAGGTCGTCCTCGGCCGCGGCCTTGAGGATGTGCGCGATCTTGGCGTCGGCGCTCTTGCGGTCGCAGTTGAGTTGCGGCGGCACGAAGAAGGCGCTCACGCGGTCCAGTTCGGCCTGGCTGATGGTGTGCGGCGCGCCGTCCTTCTCGAGGATGTCCTGGTACTCGGCTTCCACCTGGTCGGTGAAGGCCTGGCCTTCGGCCTTCACCAGGATCTTGATGCGGGCCTTGTAGATGTTGTCGCGGCGGCCGAAGCGGTTGTAGGCGCGCACCACGGCTTCGAGGTAGTTGAGGATCTGGTTCCAGGGCAGGAACTCGCGGACCACGCTGCCGATGATGGGCGTGCGGCCCATGCCACCGCCCACGCGCACCTGGAAGCCCAGGTCGCCGTCGACATTGCGCAGCAGGCGCAAGCCCACGTCGTGCCAGGGGGTGGCCGCGCGGTCTTCGCGCGCGCCGGTGATGGCCACCTTGAACTTGCGCGGCAGGAAGGCGAACTCGGGGTGCAGCGTGCTCCACTGGCGCAGGATTTCGGCGAAGGGGCGCGGATCGGCGACCTCGTCGATCGCGATGCCGGCAAGCGCGTCGGTGGTGATGTTGCGGATGCAGTTGCCGCTGGTCTGGATGCCGTGCAGGCCCACGCTGGCCAGCAGGTCCATCACATCGGCCGAGCGCGAGAGCGGGATCCAGTTGTACTGCACGTTCTGGCGCGTGGTGAAGTGGCCGCAGCGGTCGGGCAGGGTGGGCACTTCGGACAGACCGGCGTTGGCCTTGGAAACGTCGTGATCTTCCTTGTGGTCGTAGTCGCGCGCGATCTTTGCCAGCACGCGCAGTTGCGGCGCGGAGATCTCGCCGTAGGGCACGGCCACGCGCAGCATGGGCGCGAAGCGCTGCACGTACCAGCCGTTCTGCAGGCGCAGCGGCTTGAACTCGTCGTCGCCCAGCGTGCCGGCTTGCCAGCGGGTCAGCTGGTCCCGGTACTGGGCGGCGCGCAGGTGCACGAACTGGCGGTCAAAGTCGGAATATTGGTACATCGTCTTCGTGGGTCTTCAGGAATCAAAAAGCGATCAGCTTCGTGCCGGCATAGGCCAGCAGCAGCGACAGCGCCGAGCGCACCAGGCGCTCAGGGGTATGGCGCATCAGACGCGTGCCCAGCCAGATGCCGGGCAGCGAACCGGCGAGCAGCTTGGCCAGCAGCGGCCAGTCGACCGAGCCCAGGCTCGCGTGGCCCAGGCCGGCGACCAGCGTGAGCGGCACGGCGTAAGCGATGTCGGCGGCCACGATGCGGGGCAGCGGCAACAGGGGAAACAGCAACAGCAGCACGGAGACACCGATGGCGCCCGCACCGACCGAGGTGAGCGTGACGAGGGTGCCGATCACCGCACCGAACAGCACCGGCAGGCTCCAGTGGCGCGCATGCGTGGCCTGGGTCAGCTGGCCTTCGGGCAATTGGCGGGGCAGCTGTTTGCCGCGCGCCGCCTTGTAGAGCATGGCCACCGCCGTCAGCAGCAGCGCCACGCCCAGGGTGTTCGTCATCAGCGATTGCACCGTTGCGCTCGTGGGGCCGAGCTGGCGCAGCACCAGCAACGTCAACAGCGCCGCCGGCAGGCTGCCGGCGCTCAGCTGGCCGACCACGCGCCAGGGCACCAGCTTCTGCCGCGCCAGGCTGACCGTGCCGCCCATCTTGGTGAAGGCGGCGAACAGCAGGTCGGTGCCGACCGCGAGGTAGGGTTTGACGCCGAAAAAGAAGATCAGGATGGGCGTCATGAGCGAGCCGCCACCCACCCCCGTGAGACCCACGATGAGTCCCACGGCGAATCCGGCCAGGATGATGGCGATGTCAGGCATGGGCGAGACTGTAGAGAGACATCGATATATCCCAAACGATTTTTTGTTCATGGGTATATGCCACCCGGGAATAAACAAATGAGCGATGTGCCGAATCGCACACGAGATGGCCGCTCGTCGTACAACTCCGACCGCACATCGGTCTGCTGGGCGTAACATCCGCGCCATGCAAAAGCAGCGCATCCTGGTCAGCGTGGTCGGTTTTTCCGACGTGGAACGCCATGCGCTGAACACCGTGTTCCGCCTGTCGCAGGAACGCGAGCTGTCTTACGCCCCCTGGGTGCCCATGGCCCCGCCGGGCGCGGTGATCCCTTCCGGCGTGGCCCAGGTGGCGTTGGTGGATGGCGAAAGCCTGGAGGCCGTGTTGTCGCACGCCAAGGAGATGCCACCCGGGCAGCGCCTGATCTGGGTCGGCCCGGACGCCCCCGAACACGCCTGGCGGGTGCTGGACCGGCCCATCGAATGGGCCGCCGTGCTGCACGACCTGGACCTGGTGTTCGCCGCCCGGCAGGCCGATTCGGGCCTGCTCGATCTGGACGTGACCGCACCGGCGCCGCTGGACATCGACCTCGAGATGGACACCGCCGAAGCCACCGACATGACCCGGCGCGCGCTGGTGGTGGGGGCGGAGGATCAGGAAGGCACCTACCTGCGCACCCGCCTGGCCCTGGCGGGCGTGGGCCATGTGGACGAGGTGGTCGACACCGAGACCGCGCTGGAACTCATGGAGCGCAACCGCTACGTGTGCGGCGTGTTCAACCTGGACGACCACCGCATCGACGTGTGGGCGCTGATGCGCCACTTCGTCGCCCGCAATCCCCAGGCGCTGACCCTGGCAACCAGCGAACTGGCCGGCCCGCTGGCGGGCTGGTGGCGCCGCCGCCGGGTGCGGCGCGACGCGCACCGCGTGGGCATCACGGCCCTGCTGGAGCGGCCGTTCCAGCCGCGCCAGGTGTCCGAGTGGCTGGACCTGATCTGAGCTACTGACGGCGCGCCTGTTTCCAGGCGAAGCGCGCGGGATCGATCGCCCGCAGCAGGTCCTCTTCCGCGTCGGGCGTGGGCTCACCCTCCATCTGGGCGGCCAGCTGGTTCGCGCACCAGGCGGCCAAGGTGATGCCGCGCGAGCCCAGCGCGGCCAGCAGGTAGAGCCCAGGCCGGCGGGGGGTGTCCGCCAAGGGCACACGGCCCCGCCGGACACCGGCCGCCGCCATGTGGGCCTTCAGGGCCTCGCCGTCGGGCACCGCACCCACCAGCGGCAGGCGGTCCAACGAGGCGCAGCGCACCTGCGCCCAACCCAGCAGCTCGCCTCGCTGCCAGGCCTGCCGCAGATCCAGCGCCGCGCGCGGGCAGATGGCCTCCAGGCTCTCGGCGTTGCGCTCGTGCGCCTGCTCGCTCAGCTGCGTGCTGTTCTCGCCGCGCTCGTAGGTGGAGCCCATGGCCCAGACGCGCGCCGGCCAGGCGGGCGGCAACCCGGTGTCTTCATAGAGGGGCACGTACACGCCGTTGTCGCGTTGCGGCCGCTCGGCCAGCGGGTCGCCGCTCTGGGCGGCCAGGCTCATCTGCCCCTTGACGGGGCGCAGGGGCAGGGCGTCGGGCTCCATCCAGCCGGTGGGTCCTGCCAGCAGGGCATGGCTGCCATAGGCCGAGGCGATCACGGCCACTGGGGCTTCGGCCACGCAGCGGCCCTGGGCATCCAGCGCGTGCCAGCCCACGGCGGAGGGGGCCAACGTCTGCACCGGGGTTTGCCAAAGGCACGCCAACGTGCCCAGGTTCGCCGCTTCGTCGAGCCAGGCCCGCACCAGGGCGGCCGGGCGCACCAGCGCGGCGGGCCAGCGGCCCGGATCGTGTCCCAGGTTGTCCACCTCGCAGGCTTGCCATCCCTGGCCTGGTGGAACCAGCCGCTGCAGCTCGGCCAGGGTGGTCGCCACGCCCAGTGCGGACAGCCGCGACAGCGGGGTGGGCGCGCGGGTGACATGGGGGCTCAGCATGCCCACCGGCAGGGCCGAGGCGCCTTGCGCCGGGCCGCTGGCGGCATCGACCAGCGTGAGCCGCCAGCCGCGCCGAGCCAGCGCCGCGCAGACCGCGGCGCCCGCCAGGCCGGCGCCGATCACCAGGGCATGGCGGGCTGGGGGTGGGGGCACGGCCCGGGCGGCGGTCAGTTGCCTTCGGGCGGCGGCGGCACGAAACCGGCGGCGGCGTCGGCGCCCTCGCCGAAGAAATGCTTTTCCATCTGGCGCGCGAGATACTGGCGCGCGCGCGCGTCAGCCAGGTTCAGGCGGTTTTCGTTGAGCAGCATGGTCTGGTGCTTGAGCCAGGCGGCCCAGGCCTCCTTGCTCACGTTCTCGTACAGGCGCTTGCCCATTTCGCCCGGGTAGGGCGGAAAGTCCAGGCCTTCGGCTTCCTTGCCGAGCTTGATGCAATGAACGGTGCGTGCCATGAGAAACGTCCTAGGAGGTGTGGGTTAGATGGATTGGTTATAACGAACTGAAGAAATAATTCGTTCCCGGACAGGCCAATCGTCGGCATGATCCGGGACTCTTTGTTCGTCGGCGCAGTTCGCCGTGGTGGGCGCAAGGCCCCGGGTATCCCGGGCAGCCCGTCACTGTAGCAAGGTTTCGGTGTCCGTCCCGCGAGTGGGGCCGGCCGATCACCCCGCCAGCCGCACGGCCGGCCCGACTTTTTACAATACGGGGTTCGACCCCATCAGGATCTCTCATGAGTGCATTTCTGGAAGAGCGCGTGCTCAGCGTTCACCATTGGACCGATCGGCTGTTCAGCTTCACCACCACGCGCGACACCTCGCTGCGGTTTTCCAACGGCCACTTCACCATGATCGGCCTGCGGGTGAACGACAAGCCCCTGCTGCGCGCCTACAGCATCGTCAGCCCGAACTGGGCCGACCACCTCGAGTTCCTCAGCATCAAGGTGCAGGACGGCCCGCTCACCTCGCGCCTGCAGCACATCCAGGTGGGCGACAGCATCGTCGTCGGCCGCAAGCCCACCGGCACCCTGCTGATCGACTACCTGTTGCCGGCCAAGCGCCTGTACCTGCTGGGCACGGGCACCGGCCTGGCGCCCTTCATGAGCGTCATCCGCGATCCGGAAACCTACGAGCGCTTCGAGCAGGTCGTGCTGGTGCACGGCGTGCGCCAGGTCAAGGAGCTGGCCTACCGCGAACTGATCACCGAGCAGCTCAAGCAGGACGAGTTCCTGGGCGAGGCCGTGCAGCAGAAGCTGCTGTACTACCCCACCGTCACGCGCGAGCCCTTCATGCACCAGGGTCGCATTCCCCAGCTGCTGGGCGACGGCGTGATCGCCAAGGACCTGGGTATTCCGCCCCTGAACCCGGCCGAAGACCGTGTGATGATCTGCGGCAGCCCCGAGATGCTGCGCGACCTCAAGGCCCTGTGCGAGAAGCGCGGCTTCAAGGAAGGCAACACCACGACGCCGGGCGATTTCGTCATCGAACGCGCCTTCGTGAGCTGAAGCGGGGGAACTTGCGGTGGATCGCCGGGCTCAGTGATCTGTCCCGCCCGGCGGCCGCCTTCTCCCAACTTCAGGATTTCCCTTGATCGCCATCCTTTCCCCTGGCCAACCGTCTCCCCTGACCCAGCACCCCCGCCGCATCCTGGGGCTGGTGGCCGCCGCCTGCGCCGCCATGCTGGCCTTCGGCCTGTACCTGCAGCACGTCGTGGGCCTGGAGCCTTGCCCCATGTGCATCGTGCAGCGCTACGCCCTGGTGGCGGTGGCGCTGGTGGCCGGCATCTCGGCCCTGTTGAAGGGCCGCGCGGCGCGGCAGGCCGGCATCGCGCTGATGGGCCTGCTCGCGGTCTTCGGTGCTTTCACGGCCGCGCGCCAGAGCTGGCTGCAGTGGAATCCGCCCGAGATCATGAGCTGCGGGCGCGACTTCTTCGGCATGATCGAAGCCTTCCCGCTGCGCCGGGCCATTCCCATGATCTTTCGCGGCAGCGGCGACTGCTCGGTGATCGACTGGACCTTCCTCGGCCTGTCGATCGCGAACTGGTCCTTCCTGTGCTTCTCGGCCATCATCGCGCTGGCCGTGGCCCTCTGGGTGAAGCGCCCGGCCGCCGCCTGAGGCCGTCCGGGCCGGCGCCGGCCCTCAGCTCAGCTTCTTTACCAGCACCTGGCTCTTGCGGTCCCAGTTGTACTTGCGCTTGCGCGCCTCCGGCAGCCAGTCCGCGCTGACCTGCACGAAGCCGCGCTTGACGAACCAGTGCATGGTGCGCGTGGTGAGCACGAAGATGCTTTGCAGGCCTTGCGCCTTGGCCCGGGTCTCGATGCGCTTGAGCAGCCGTTCGCCGTCGCCCTGGCTCTGCGTCTGAGGTGAGACGGTGAGCGCGGCCATTTCACCGGTGCGCTCTTCCGGGTAGGGGTAGAGCGCCGCGCAGCCGAAGATCACGCCGTCGTGCTCGATGATGGTGTAGTTGCCCGCGTCGCGTTCGATCTCGGTGCGGTCGCGCTTGACCAGGGTGCCGTCCTTCTCGAACGGCTCGATCAGCGCCACGATGCCGCTCACGTCGTCCATGGTGGCCTCGCGCACGCTCTCCAGCTTTTCGTCCACCACCATGGTGCCGATGCCGTCGTGGGTGTAGATCTCCAGCAGCAGCGCTCCGTCCACCGAGAACGGCAGGATGTGGCTGCGGTCCACGCCGCCTTCGCAGGCGCGGATGCAGTGCTGCAGGTAGAACGCGGTGTCGGTGGGCTGCGTGGCCGAGGGCAGGGCGGCCAGCATCTTCTTCGCGTCGGCCAGCGGCAGCTCGGTGTCGATGTCGCTTTCCGGGTCGGCCTGATCGACGCGGATGCCCGGCACCTCGGTCAGGAACATCAGCTTGTCGGCCTGCAGCGCCACGGCCACCGAGGTCGCCACGTCTTCCATGGTCAGGTTGAAGGCCTCGCCGGTGGGGGAGAAGCCGAAGGGCGAGAGCAGCACCATCGCGCCCATGTCGAGCGTGCGCTGGATGCCGTCGGTGTCCACCTTGCGCACCAGGCCCGAGTGGATGAAGTCCACACCGTCGATCAGGCCCACGGGCCGCGCGGTGATGAAGTTGCCGGAGATCACGCGCACCGTGGCGCCCGCCATGGGCGTGTTGGGCAGGCCCTGGCTGAAGGCGGCCTCGATCTCGTAGCGCAGCTGGCCGGCGGCTTCCTGGGCGCAGTCCAGCGCCACCTCGTCGGTGATGCGCATGCCGTGCGAGTACTTCGCCTCATGGCCCTTGAGCCGCAGCTGTTCGTTCACCTGCGGCCGGAAGCCGTGCACCAGCACGATGTCCACGCCCATGCTCTGGATCAGCGCCAGGTCCTGCGCCAGCTTCTCCAGTTTGCCGGCCGCGATGGCCTCGCCCGCGATGCCTACCACGATGGTGTTGCCTCGGTGCTTGTGGATGTAGGGCGCGACCGAGCGGAACCAGGGGACGAAGGTGAAGTTGAAGACAGTGGACATGGGGCGGTGGTCAGGCGGGCATGGGGCCGGGCGCGGATAATGGCCGGCTGCCCGATTTTGACCGAAGTTCCCACTTGTCCTCCACGCCGCTGCACATCGAATTCCCGGAAAGCCTGCCCGTCTCTGCGCGCCGCCATGAGATCGAGGCCGCGATGCGCGACCACCAGGTCGTCATCGTCTGCGGCGAAACAGGCTCGGGCAAGACCACGCAGCTGCCCAAGATCGCGCTGGCCATGGGGCGGGGCAAGTGCAACGCGAAACCGGGCCAGCGCGGCCAGCTGATCGGCCACACCCAGCCGCGGCGCATCGCCGCCTCCAGCGTGGCCAAGCGCATCGCCGAGGAACTCAAGACACCGCTGGGCGATGTGGTGGGCTACAAGGTGCGCTTCCAGGACCGCCTGTCCAAGGACGCCTCCGTCAAGCTGATGACCGACGGCATCCTGCTCGCCGAAACGCAGACCGACCCCGACCTGCGCGCCTACGACACCATCATCATCGACGAGGCGCACGAGCGCAGCCTGAACATCGACTTCCTGCTCGGCTACCTGCGCCAGCTGCTGCCGCGCCGGCCCGACCTCAAGGTGGTCGTGACCTCCGCCACCATCGACGCCGACCGTTTCGCGCGCTACTTCGCCTCGGCCAAGGGCCCGGCGCCGGTGCTCATGGTCTCGGGCCGCACCTTTCCGGTGGAGGTGCGCTGGCGCCCGTTCGAGGAAAGCCGCGACTACGACCTGAACAACGCCATCGCCGACGCGGTGGACGAACTCTGGCGCGGCCCGGCCGGCGGCGACATCCTGGTGTTCCTGCCGGGCGAGCGCGAGATCCGCGAGGCGGCCGACCACCTGCGCAAACACCTGAGCCACATTCCCACGCTGCGCAACGCCGAGGTGCTGCCGCTGTTCGCGCGCCTGTCGCAGGCCGAGCAGGACCGCATCTTCCAGGACCACAGCGGGCGGCGCATCGTGCTCTCCACCAACGTGGCCGAGACCTCGCTCACGGTGCCCGGCATCCGTTTCGTGATCGATGCCGGCACCGCCCGCGTGAAGCGCTACAGCTTCCGCCAGAAGGTGGAGCAGCTCATGGTGGAGCCCATCAGCCAGGCCGCGGCCAACCAGCGCGCCGGCCGCTGCGGCCGTGTCGCCGACGGGATCGCGATCCGGCTGTACGACGAAGCCGGCTTCGGCGCGCGCCCGGCGTTCACCGACCCCGAGATCCTGCGCAGCTCGCTCGCGGGCGTGATCCTGCGCATGAAGGCCTTGCGCCTGGGCGCGGTGGAAGACTTCGCCTTCATCGAGGCACCGCAGAAGCGCGCCATCGTCGATGGCTATCAGCTGCTGGCCGAACTCAACGCGGTGGACGAGGCCAACGAACTCACGCCCATCGGTCAGACGCTATCGCGCCTGCCGCTGGACCCGCGCGTGGGCCGCATGATTCTGGAGGCGCAGCAGCGCGGCGCGCTCGACGAGGTGCTGGTGATCGCCTCGGCCCTGAGCGTGCAGGATGTGCGCGACCGCCCGCTGGACAAACAGGCGCAGGCGGACCAGGCGCACGCCAAGTTCGACGACGAGAAGAGCGAGTTCAGCGGCACGCTCAAGCTCTGGAAATGGCTGGAGGACACCAAGGGTGGCCACGGCAAGGACCACAAGCTCAGCCACCGGCAGTACGAGAGCGTGCTGCGCGAGAACTTCGTCAATGTGCGGCGCGTGCGCGAGTGGCGCGACATCCACAGCCAGCTGCACACCGTGGTGGCCGAGCACCAGTGGAGGCTCAACGACAAGCCCGCCAGCTACGAGCAACTGCACCTGGCCATGCTGGCCGGGCTGCTGGGCAACGTGGGTCAGAAGCACGAAACCGAAGACTGGTACCTGGGCGCGCGCGGCATCAAGTTCCACCGCCACCCGGGCGCGAACCTGAGCAAGCGCCCCGGTCGCTGGATCGTGTGTGCCGAGCTGGTGGAGACCACGCGCCTGTTCGGGCGCGGCATCGCCGGCATCGAGCCGCTGTGGCTGGAGCAGGTGGGTGGGCACCTGATCAAGAAACAGCTGCTAGACCCGCACTGGGAGAAAAAAGCCGCGCAGGTCACGGCGCTGGAGCGCGCCACGCTGTATGGCCTGGTGGTCTACAGCAACCGCCGCACCGACTACGGCAAGGTAGACCCGGCCGGCGCGCGCGAGATCTTCATTCGCGAAGCCCTGGTGGCCGGCGAGTGGGAGACGCGCCTGCCGTTCCTGGCCGCGAACCAGAAGCTGGTGCGCCAGGTGGCCGAGCTGGAGCACAAGTCGCGCCGGCAGGACGTGCTGGTGGACGAGGAGCTGATCTACGCCTTCTACGACCAGCAATTGCCCGCGCACATCTGCAACGGCGCGGCCATGGAGCGCTGGTACCGCGACGCCGTGCGCGAGAACCCCAAGCTCCTGCTGCTCACGCGCGAGGAGCTGATGCGGCACGAGGCCGCCGGCATCACCACGCAGACCTTCCCCAAGACACTGCGCCTTGGCGGTGTGGACTGCGCCTGCAGCTACCTGCACGAGCCTGGCGACCCGCGCGATGGCCTGTCGGTCACGCTGCCGATCTTCGCGCTCAACCAGGCCAGCGAAGACCGCTGCGACTGGCTGGTGCCCGGCATGCTCAAGGAAAAGGTGCTGGCTTTGCTCAAGACCCTGCACCAGCGCCCGCGCTCGCGCCTGGTGCCTTTGCCGGCGACCGCCGAGCGTTTCGCGCAGGCGCTGTGTGAGCCCGCCACCTTCGGCGCCGGCAACCTGATGGACGCGGTGCTCAAGCTGGTGCGCGAGGCCACGCAGCTCGATATCCAGCGCAACGACATCAAGGTCGACATGCTCAGCGCGCACCACTTCATGCACCTGCGCGTGGTCGACGAACACGGCCGGCAGTTGGGCCAGGGCCGCAATCTCGCGGCGCTCAAGGCCGAGCTGGGCGCGCAGGCGCGCGGGGCCTTCCAGGCCCTGGCCTCGCTCAAGATGGAAGGGTTGCGCGCGGCGCCTGTGCCCGCCGCGCCCGTCAAGGGCGGCCCGGCGCCGGTGGCGGCCAAGGCGGCCGCCGCCAAGGCCCCGGCCGTGAGCGCGGCCCAGCGCCACACCGCCTGGGATTTCGGCGAGCTGCCCGAGCTGATGGAAATCCGCCAGGGCCAGCAGACCCTGATTGGCTTCCCGGCGCTGGTGGACGACGGCGAGGCGGTGCGCATCGAGGTGTTCGACGAGCCCGAGGTGGCCCAGGCGCGGCACCGCGAAGGCCTGCGCCGCCTGTGCGCGCTGCAGATCCGCGACGCGCTGAAGTACCTGGAAAAGAACCTGCCCGGCCTGCAGGCCATGGGCGTGGCCTACATGCAGGTGGGCAAGGAAGCGGGCGGTGGTGGCACGCTGGAAGAGTTGCGCTCGCAGATCCTGGAACTCGCGCTGGACCGCGCCTTCCTCGGCGACCCGCTGCCCACCGACGAAGCCGCCTTCAAGCGGCGCGTGGAAGAGGGGCGGGGGCGCCTCACGCTGATCGCCAACGAGATCGCCCGCACGGCCGGCACCGTGCTCACGGAGTACGCCGCCGCCGCGCGCAAGCTCAAGGACAGCAAACCGCCGGCGGACGCGGCCACCGACATCGCGCAGCAGCTGCAACGCCTGGTGCCCAAGCGCTTTCTCCTGCAGACGCCGTACGCGCAGTTGCAGCACCTGCCGCGGTATCTCAAGGCGGTGCAGTTGCGGCTGGACAAGCTGCGCGCCGACCCGGCGCGCGACGCCGCCAAGCTGGCCGAGCTGCGGCCGCAGGATCAGCGCTTCTGGCGGTTGGTGGCCGAGCGCAAGGGCGTGCAGGACGCCCGCCTTCAGGAACTGCGCTGGCTGCTGGAGGAGCTGCGGGTGAGTTTCTTCGCGCAGGAACTGCGCACCCCCCAGCCGGTGAGCGTGAAGCGGCTGGAGAAGGCCTGGACCCAGCTCAACGCCTGAGCCTCAGGCGAAAGGCTCAGTTCGCGGTGAGCGCCACGCGGCCTTCGCTCACGCCCAGGGCGGCGTCGGCGCGCAGCCGCTGCAAGACGGCTTCGGCGTCGTCGCGCGTGGCCAACTGGTTGATGCGCACCTCGTGGCGCCCATCCTTGGCCAGGGTTTGAGCCGGGTAGCCCGCGGTCTGCAGCCGGGTGCGCAGCGCGGCGGCATCGGTAGCGCTGCTGAAGGTGGCCGCCACGGTGCGCCAGCGCCCGCCTTGCAGCAGCACACCGCTGCCGGGCTGCATTTCGGCCTGGCCGATGAATTTGGCCAGCTGGGCCGGCGTGGCCTGGTCGGCCGGTTTTTCCGGCTGGCCGGTGAACACCACCCAGAACGCCCCGGGTTTGTCGAGTTCGATGCCCGGCTTGGCCTCGCGCACCACCTCGACCTTGCCCTCGAACACGCACACGGCGTCGTGGGCCGCATCGGTCATGGTCCAGAAGTCGGTGCCGCGGATGCCCACCGTGGCCGTGGCCAGCTCGACGTTGAGTTCGCGCTTGTTGCCCAGGGCCTTGCTGGTGTAGTCGGTGGCGTAGCGGAACACGCCGCTCACGAGTTTGAAGGCGCTCTTCTGCTCGCTGGGCGCGGTGGCGCTGCTGCGGCTGGTGTCCAGCGACTGGATCAGGAACTCGGTCTGCTCCCCCAGCTTGATGGTGCTGCGGTCGTCCATGCGCAGCAGCATGCGCGAGCCGTTGGCGGTGATGGCCTTGTCGTTGGCGCGCAGTTGGGCCCCGGGCTCGGCCGGGCGGCGCTGGCCGTTGCGCTCCACCCAGGCGGGCAGTTGAACGGCTTCGACCACGGTCGTGCTGGGCGTGGCGTGGGCCGGGCTGCTCAAGCCCCAGGCGACAGCGGCGCAGGCCTGCCAAAGCACCGCACGGCGGCTCAGGTTCTTGAGGCGATGGAAAGGGAGGAGGGAGGTCACGGGGAAAGGTCCTTCAGCGATGCGCGAAAAAAAAGCCTGTCCGACAGGCCGCTCGGTGTCCCAAGTTACGTCCATATCGGCGTGCCGGATGCACTTCTTGACGCCGGCATGTGAGAAAAACACGGGTTGACACCGGCGGATGCATGCGTTTCACTGCCCCAAGGTGGCCGGCACAACGGCCTTTCATCGGAGATGGGCGATGGATCGACGCGAATTCGTGGAAGTGTGCGCGCTCGGCGGTGGCTCGCTGGCGGCGGCGTTGGCGCAGACCGCCTGGGCCGCGGATGCCAGACCACGTTCGTACGGCCGGGTTCAATTGCTCGACGATGTGGGCAAACCGCTCAAGGCGTCGAACCTGAAACCGCAGACCAACTACGTTTTCCACTACCCCTTCGAAGCGACACCGGTGTTCCTGCTCGACCTGGGCAAACCGGCGGCGGCGACCCAGCTGCAGACCCGCGACAAGCAGAGCTACCAGTGGCCGGGGGGCATCGGCCCGCGCAGGAGCCTGGTCGCGTTCTCGGCCATCTGCGCGCACAAGCTGGTGTACCCGACCAAGGACCTGAGCTTCATCAGCTTCCGCAAGGGCGCGGCCACGAATCCGCAGACGCCGAGCAAGGGCAACGACCTGATCCACTGCTGCGCCGACCACAGCCAGTACGACCCGGCGCGTGGTGCCCAGGTGCTCAACGGCCCGGCCGAGCAACCCCTGTGCGCGGTGCTGATCGAGCACGATGCGAAGAGTGACACGCTCACCGCCACCGGCACTCTGGGTGGCGAACTGTTCGACGACTTCTTCAAGAAGTACGAGATGAAGCTCAGCCTGGAGGTGGGGCCGAACGCGAAGCAGGCCGTGGCCCGCCAGGCCACGGTGGTCGAACTGGAGCGCTACTGCCGCAACCCCGTGCGGTGCTGAGCCTTACAGGCGCGCCAGGCGTGCAAGGGCTTCGCGCAAGGTGTCGTCCTTCTTCGCGAAGCAGAAACGCACCACGCGCTGGTCGAAACCGTCGCCATAGAAGGCCGAAAGCGGGATGGCGGCCACGCCGATCTCCTTCGTGAGCCACTGGCAGAAGTCACCCTCGGGCAGGTCGCGCTCGGGCACGGCCAGGGCCGAAATGTCCACGCACTGGAAGTAGGTGCCTTCACCAGGCAACAGGCGAAAGCGCGTGGCGGCCAGGCCTTCGCGGAACAGGTCGCGCTTGCGCTGGTAGAACGCGGCCAGCTGCAGGTAGGGCGCCGGGTTGCCCATGTAGGTGGCCAGCGCGTGCTGCACCGGGGTGTTCACCGTGAACACGTTGAACTGGTGCACCTTGCGGAACTCGGCCGTGAGCGCGGCCGGCGCCACCACCGTGCCGACCTTCCAGCCGGTCACGTGGTAGGTCTTGCCGAAGCTGCTGACGATGAAGGCGCGCGCGGCCAGGCCGGGGACGCGCGCCGCGCTCTGGTGCGCCTGGCCATCGAACACCATGTGCTCGTACACCTCGTCGCTGATCAGCAGCACGTCGGTGGGCGCGAGCAGCGCCTGCAGGCGCAGCATGTCGGCCTCGCTCCAGACCATGCCGCTGGGGTTGTGCGGGCTGTTGATGATCAGGGCGCGCGTGCGCGGCGTGATGGCGGCGGCGATGCGGTCGAAGTCGGGCCGGAAGGTGCCGGGCGTGAGCGGCACGCGCACCGCGACGCCGCCGGCCAGCTCGATGTTGGGCACGTAGCTGTCGTAGCAGGGTTCGAGCACGATCACTTCGTCGCCGGGCTGCACCACGGCGAGGATGGCGGTCAGGATGGCCTGCGTGGCGCCCGCCGTCACGGTGATCTCGGTGGCCGGGTCGCAGGCCAGGCCGTAGAGGGCCTGCATCTTGGCGGCCATGGCCTGGCGCAGCGCGAGCGCGCCGGGCATGGGCGGGTACTGGTTGTGGCCGGCCTGCATGGCCCGCGTGACCGCTTCCACCAGGGCCGGGTCGCAGTCGAAATCGGGGAAGCCCTGGCCCAGGTTCACCGCGCCGTGCTCGGCGGCGAGCGAGGACATGACGGTGAAGATGGTGGTGCCGACCTTGGGCAGGCGGGAGGCGAGGGCGGGGGTGCGGGGCGGTAGGGAACTCATGGGGTCACAACTCGTAGTCGTCCGGGGTGCCGCTCATGGCGCGCAGGATGAGGTCGCGCGAGAGGCGGTCGCTCAGCAGCTCGGCGAAGCGCAGCACGAAGTGGCGCAGGTAGGTGCCGCGTTTGAAGGCCACGCGCGCGAGGTTGTGGCCAAACAGCTGCGCGGCGGGGCGGGCCACCAGGTCGGGGGTCTGGTTCTCGCCCTGCATGGCCATCTCGGCCACGATGCCCACGCCCATGCCCAGCTTCACATAGGTCTTGATCACGTCCGAGTCGATCGCCTCGAGCACGATGTTGGGCTGCAGGTGGCGCAGGGCGAAGGCCTGGTCGATCCGGGTGCGGCCGGTGAAGCTGGGGTGGTAGGTCACCAGCGGCACCTGGGCCAGGTCGTCGAGCGTGATGCGCTCGCGCTCCAGCAAGGGGTGGTCGAACGGCAGCACCAGCACGTGCTGCCACTCGTAGCAGGGCAGCGTGACCAGCTCGGGGTAGTTCACCAGCGATTCGGTGGCCATGCCGATCTCGGCCACTTCCTCCATCAGCATCTTGGCCACCTGGTCGGGCGAGCCCTGGTGCAGGCTGATGCCGACCTTGGGGTAGGCCTGGCGCAGCGCGGCCACGGGCCCGGGCAGCACGTAGCGCGCCTGGGTGTGGGTGGTGGCGATGGACAGCGTACCGCTGTCCTGGGCCGAGTACTGCTCGCCGATGCGCTTGAGGTTGTTGACCTCGCGCAGGATGATGTCGATGCTCTTGAGCACCTGCTGGCCCGGCTCGGTCACGCGCTTGATGCGCTTGCCGTGGCGCGCGAAGATCTCGATGCCGAGCTCGTCTTCCAGCTCGATGATGGCCTTGGAGACGCCGGGCTGCGAGGTGTGCAGGGCCTTGGCGGCCTCGGTGAGGTTCAGGTTGCGGCGCACCGCCTCCTGCACGAAACGGAACTGGTGCAGGTTCATGCGGCGGTCTCCAGCGCGATTTGGGCGAGCAGGGCGGTCAGGCGAGGGTCTTCGCCAGCGGCGGGCAATTGTTCGAAGGTCACGGCGGGGTGTGTGGCGGCCAGCTGGGCCATCAGCACCGGCAGGTCTTCACGGGCGTGCTTGCCCATGCCGAAGAAGAGGGGCAGCACCCGCACCCGCGTCACACCCTGGGCCACCAGCTGGCGCGCCGCCGTGGCGATGTCGGGCTCGCTGAGTTCGAGGTAGGCGCAGGACACCACGGCCGAAGCGTCGCGGCGCGCGATCTGCTGCGCCACCGACTCGACCGGCTGGCGCCACAGGGGGTCGCGCGACCCATGGGCGAAAACGATCACACCGAGCATGGCCGCTACCTCCGAAGCACCAGCCACCCGAAGGCGCCGAGCGAGAACACGGAGTAGATCAGGGCCGGCGAGGCCGCGGCCAGCCAGGGCTGCCACTGGTTGAGGTTGCCGATGTAGCCGAACACGTTGTTCAGCAGGAAGAAGCTGATGCCGATCATCACGCCGCCGAAGACGTAGCCGGTGATGCTGCCCGAGCGGAAGTGCAGGTAGGCGAAGGGCAGCGCGAGCACCACCATCACCAGACAGCTCAAGGGGTAGAACACCTTGCGCCAGAACTCGATCTCGTAGCGCTGGGCCGTCTGACCGTTGGCCTCCAGGTGGCGGATGTAGCCGAACAGGTCGGCCGTGCGCATGCGCTCGGGCTTGAGCAGCGCCACCGACACCATCTCGGCGTTGATGCCGCTGGGCCAGCGCAGGGTCTCGAGCGCTTCGCGCTGGATGCGGCCGGAGGCCTGCCCGGCGGTGTCGAATTCGCGGCGCTGCACCTGCCGCAGGGTCCAGGAGTCGTCCACCTCGATCTGCCCGGTCTGGGCGTGCAGCGTGGAGACCAGGAAGCCCTGGTTGTTGAACTCGAAGATGCGCACATTGCCCAATTCGCCTTGCGGCGACATGGAGCCCACATTGACCGAGAAGTTGCTGTAGGGCTGCTTTTCCTTGAGCCAGGCGCCGGTCTGGCCCAGGCTGATGTTGCCTTGGTAACGCGCCTTGAGCAGCTGGGCCGTCTTGTCCGAAAGCGGCGCCAGGTAGTCGCCGATGGCGAAGGTGAGCACCACGAACACCGCGCCCAGGCCCAGCAGCATCCGCAGTGCCCGCCACGGGCCCAGGCCGCTGGTGCGCAGGATGGTGTATTCCGAGCCCTGCGCCAGGCGCGCGAGCACGAAGACGGAGCCGATCAACACGGCAATCGGCAGCAGCTCGTAGATCCGGCTGGGCATGAGCAACCCCACGTAGAGCAGGGCATGCGGCACTTCGTAGACCAGCGAGGGGTCGAGCGCCGAGGGCTTGCCCAGCGCGGGCAACTCGTCGACAAAGTCGAAGAAGAAGAACAGCGAGAGGAAAGCCAGCAGCACGAAGGTCACGGCCGCGAACACTTCGCCATAGATGAGACGGCGGATGGTTTTCATGCGCCCGCTCCCACGGCGGCGCTGCGCGCCGTGCGCCGGGCGCTGAGCCAGCCGCGCACGCTCAGGTTGTAGTGGCGTTTGAAGAACCACAGCACGGTCAGCACGAACACGCCGCCATGCAGGCCGACCATGTAGCCGCCCAGGCTGAAGAGGCCGCTGGCCACCCAGCTCTGGCCCAGGTTGAGCAGGTTGTAATAGAACACGAAGGCGAACAGGGTGAAGAACAGGTTGCCGCCGCGACCGGCGCGCGGGTTGCCGGTGGTGGTGGCCACGGCGATCAGCACGAAGTTCATGGCGGTCAAGGCCATGCCGATGCGCCAGCCCAGTTCGCCGAGGTTGGCGCGGGTGGGGTCGCGGATCAGGTCCCAGCTGTTGCGGGCTTTGAGGGCTTCGCCGCGCTGGCTGATGGCGGAGGAGCCGATCTGGGTGCCGTACTCCTCGAATTCGCTCACCTTCAGGCTGCTCTGGTCGGCCGGCGTCTCCAGGCGCTGACCGTTGTTGAGCATCAGGATCTGCTGCTCGTTGAGCCACTCGATGCGGCCCGAACGCGCCGAGGTCACGGTCTCGCGGCCGTCGTTTTCGGTGCTGGAGATGAAGATGTTGCGGCCCTCGGTGCCGTCCGCCGTGTCCTTGTCGATGAAGAACACGCGACGCCCGCTCGACGACTCCTGGAACTGCCCGGGCGCCACGCGCTCCAGGTCACCCCGGCGCTCGAAGCGGTCGCGCAACTGGTCGGTCTGTGCATTGGCCCAGGGCCAGACGAAGAACACCATCAGCGTGATGACCACCAGGATCGGCCACGAGAAGCGCATCACCGGTCGCAGAAAGCCCCCGAGCGAGCGGCCGCTGGAGAACCAGATGATCATTTCGCTGTCGCGGTACATGCGCGAGAGCGTGAAGACGATGGCGATGAAGAGCGCCAGCGTGAGGATGGTGGGCATGCGGCCGATGACGGTGTAGCCCAGCACCAGCGCGATCTCCTGCGGGTCGACGCTGCCTTTCGAGGCCAGGCCCAGCGTGCGGATCAGCAGCATCGTCAACACGATGGTGAACAGCACCACCAGCGTGGCCCCGAAGCTGCGTGCCAGCTCTTTGCGGATGGAAGAATGGAATAACATCGATCGAGAACAGGAAAACACGATTATGGACTTCGAACTCAAATCCCTTTCGCCCACCCAGGCCGCCCAACTGAGCGCCGACGCGCTGCTGGTGCTGGTGCCCGACACCGCGGCCCCCGGCAAGGCCGCCGGCGGCGCCCTGCAGGAGCTCGTGGCCAGCGCCACGAAACTGGGCGACCTGGACGCGGGTGTGGCCAAGCAACTGGCCTGCTACCGCCCTGTGGGCATCAAGGCCCCGCGGGTGGTGCTGGTGCGGGTGGGCGACGGTTTGGCCGCCTCGGTGCGCAAGGCCGTGGGCGCGGGCATGGGCTCGCTCAAGCAGCCCGGCATCAAGAAGCTGGGCCTGGTGCTCAGCCTGTTCGATGCGAACGACGACGCCGTGCGCGCCGCCGTGCAGACCTGTGCGGACGCGACCTACACCTACACCACCACCAAGCCCTCGGCCAAGGCCCGCACGGTGCAACAGGTGGTCGTGGGTGTGGAGAACGCGGCGGCCGTGCGCGGTGGTTTCGAGACCGGCCGCGCGCTGGTGACCGGGGTGGAGTTCGCCAAGGAATGGGCCAACCGCCCGGCCAACCACGCCACGCCCACCATGTTGGCCGAGGCGGCCCGCAAGCTGGGCCGCAAGCCCGGCCTCAAGGTGGATGTGCTCGGCCCGAAGCAGGTCGAAGCCCTGGGCATGGGCTCCTTTCTCGCCGTGGCCAAGGGCTCGGCCGAACCGCTGCGCTTCATCGTGCTGCACTACAACGGGGCGGCCAAGACCAGCGCCCCCGTGGTGCTGGTGGGCAAAGGCATCACCTTCGACACCGGCGGCATCTCCATCAAGCCGGCGGCGGAGATGGACGAAATGAAGTTCGACATGGGCGGCGCGGCCAGCGTGCTCGGCACCTTCGCCGCCCTGGCCGAGCTCAAGCCCGCCATCAACGTGGTGGGTCTCATCCCCAGCTGCGAGAACATGCCCGATGGCATGGCCGTGAAACCGGGCGACGTGGTTACCAGCATGAGCGGGCAGACCATCGAGATCCTCAACACCGATGCGGAAGGCCGCCTGATCCTGTGCGATGCGCTCACCTACGCCGCGCGTTTCAAGCCCCACAGCGTGATCGACATCGCCACCCTCACCGGTGCCTGCGTGATCGCCCTCGGGGGCGTGCGCTCGGGGCTGTTCTCGACCCGCGACGACCTGGCCCAGACCCTGCAGAAGGCCGGCGACACCGCGCAGGACCTGTGCTGGCGCCTGCCGCTGGACGATGAGTACGCCGAAGGCCTCAAATCGAACTTCGCCGACATGGGCAACGTGGCCGGGCGCGCGGGTGGCGCCATCACCGCCGCCAAGTTCCTGCAGAAATTCACCGCCGAGCTGCCCTGGGCCCACCTGGACATCGCCGGCACCGCGTGGAAGAGCGGGGCGGCCAAGGGCTCCACGGGGCGGCCGGTGCCGCTGCTGTTGCAGTACCTGATCGACCAGGCCGCGGCGGTGGCGCCGAAGAAGGCCCCCAGAACCCGCAAGGCCTGAACACGGCGCGCAGCATGACCGAGGTGGCCTTCCATTTCAACGCACCCGACAAGCTGGGTTACGCCTGTCGCCTGCTGCGCAAGGCTTACCTGCGTGGCGCGCGGGTGATGGTGCTCGTGGAAGAGCGGGAGCGGGCGGCGCTGGATGTGGCGCTCTGGACCATGGCCAACGGCGAGTTCATCCCCCACAGCGGGCCGATGGACCCCGCGCATGTGAAGTCCCGCTCGCCCATCCACCTCGCCAGCGAGGTCTCGGCCGCCAACGGGGCCACGGTGCTGGTGAACCTGCGCCTGGGCATGCCGGCCGGCTACGAAGGCTTTGCGCGCGTCATCGAGGTGGTGACCGGGGATCAGGAAGACCGCGGACACGCGCGCGACCGCTGGAAGCTTTACAAGGCACAGGGCATCGAGCCCCAGCGGCACGATCTCCAGCTGGCGCCCCAGGACTGACGCCCGCGCACCTGCGCCAGAGCAGCATGCGCCGGCCTTATGGGCCATTCAACGGCGTGATGCGACTTTGGGAAAACCCTCGTTCCTTCCCACAGGCGCTGCGCGATGCGAAATCCGCTGGTTTTTTGGAGTATCTTTATGGGCGTGGAGAAAAAAAGTTCCCTCCGCATTCCAACTTCCATCCTTTTCCGAGGAAAACCATGCAACTGAACACCAAACTGGCCGTCATCGCGGCGGCTGTCGCACTTGCCGCTTGCGGCAAAAAAGAAGAGGCCGCACCCGCAGCCGCTCCTGCCGCTGCCCCCGCTGCCGCCGCTCAGGTCATCAAGATCGGTCACGTTGGTCCCACCAGCGGCGCCATCGCCCACCTCGGCAAGGACAACGAGAACGGCGCCCGCATGGCGATCGAGGAGCTCAACGCCGCTGGCCTGACCATCGGTGGCAACCCGGTCAAGTTCGAACTGCTGGCGGAAGACGACGCAGCGGATCCGAAGCAAGGCACCGCCGCCGCCACCAAGCTGGTGGATGCCAAGGTCGCTGGCGTGATCGGCCACCTGAACTCCGGCACGACCATCCCGGCCTCGCAGATCTACAACGACGCTGGCATTCCCCAGATCTCCCCCTCCGCCACCAACCCCAAGTACACCCGCCAGGGTTACGCTGGCGCGTTCCGCGTGGTGGCTGACGACGTGCACCTGGGTGGCACGCTGGGCAAGTACGCCGTGGAATCGCTCAAGGCCAAGAGCGTGGCCGTGATCGACGACCGCACCGCGTATGGCCAGGGTGTGGCCGACGAGTTCGAAAAGGGCGTGGCTGCTGCGGGCGGCAAGGTGGTGGGCCGTGAGTTCACCAACGACAAGGCGACCGACTTCAACGCCATCCTGACCACCCTGAAGGCCAAGAAGCCCGACGTGGTGTTCTTCGGCGGCATGGACGCCGTGGCCGGCCCGATGCTCAAGCAGATGAAGCAGCTCGGCATCAACGCCAAGTTCATGGGTGGCGACGGCATCTGCTCGACCGAGCTGCCGAAGCTGGCCGCCGACGGCCTGGCCGACGACCAGGTGTTCTGCGCTGAAGCCGGTGGGGTGGAAGGCGAACAGAAGGAAGGCATGGAGAAGTTCCGCGCCGACTTCAAGGCCAAGTTCAACGCCGACGTGCAGGTCTATGCCCCGTACGTGTACGACGCCACGAAGGTGCTGGTCAACGCCATGGTCACCGCCGGCTCGGCCGACCCCAAGGTCTACCTGCCCGCGCTCAAGGCCACCAACTACAAGGGCGTGACCGGCAACATCGCCTTCGACGAAAAGGGCGACATCAAGAACGGTGCCCTGACGCTCATGACCTACAAGGGCGGCAACCGCACCACCCTGGCCGTGATCCGCTGATCGGCCAGTTCCCCTGGACGGGACAGCCTCTCAGGAGGCCTCCTGTAACAAAAAAGCCACCGCACGCGGTGGCTTTTTTTCGTCTGGATCCGGCGTGGGTGCAGTCCTACAGGGACGGGGGGCTTCAGCCGACACTCGGACCACTGAAGGATTTTTAGACTGGTTGTGCGTGGCGATCCTGCCCGCAACCCATTTCTTTTCTGGAGATTTCGCATGAGCAACCAAGGCAAGTCCAACCAGCAACAACAGCAGAACCCGAACCAGCAACAGCCTGGCAGCCAGAACAACCCCAATCAGCAGCAACAGCAGCCGAACCCCAATCAGCAGCAACCCGGCAGCCAGAACAAGCCGGGCCAGCAGCAGCAGGCACAACCTGGCCGCGATGACAGCCGCAAGTCGCCGCAGCAAGGCGGCAACCAGGCGGACAACAACGACCCGTCGCGCAAGCAACAAGGCGGCAACAACCCGCAACGCGGTTGATCGGCTGAGACGAGGAATGCCCGGCCCCGGCCGGGTTTTTTATGCAGGAGATCCCCATGGACAACATCTACGAAGCCCTCCGTGAAAGCCACGAGACGCAGCGCACGCTGTGCCGGCGGCTGGTGCGCACCAAGCCCGAGGATCCCCGCGCCCAAGAGATTTTCAAGGCGCTGCGCATCGAACTCGCGGCCCACGCGGCCGCCGAAGAGCGCTATCTGTACGCCCAGATCCTGTTTGACGACATGGGGCTGGACTCGTCGCGCCACGCCTTGCACGAGCACCACGAGATCGATGAATGCGTCGAGGCCCTGGAAGACGCGCGAAACAAGCCCGAGGCCTGGCCGGAGCTGGCGAAGAAGCTGTCTCACGAAGTGCACCACCACCTGCGGGAAGAAGAGCGCAAGTTCTTCCAGCTCTCCGGCAAGATCTTGAGCGCCAGGCAAAAAGTCAGCCTGGCCTCGCAGTACCGGTCCGATCTCGATCGCATGCGCCACGTGGTGGCCTGATCCCCTGGGGGTAAAACCCCTGGCCTGCGTGGAATGCTGCGTTGCAGCAAGATCGCGGGAATGTCCGCCACCTCCTCCCTGGCCCCCACGGGCGACGCCGCCACCCATCCTGCTTTCCGCGCCACCGTCTGGGCCCTCGGGCTCGGCGGTTTTGCCATTGGCACCGGCGAGTTCGTCATCATGGGCCTGCTGCCCGAAGTGGCCACCACGCTGCAGGTCAGCATCCCGCAGGCCGGCCATGTGATCAGCGCCTACGCCCTGGGCGTGGTCGTCGGGGCGCCTTTGCTGGCCGTCCTCACCGCCCATTGGCCCCGGCGCCTGCTGCTCGTCGTGCTGATGGTGCTGTTCGCCCTCGGCAACCTGGCCAGCGCGGCGGCGCCCGGTTACTGGAGCCTGAACCTGCTGCGCTTCATGGCGGGCATGCCGCACGGCACCTATTTCGGTGTGGCCTCCCTCGTCGCCGCCTCGCTGGTGCCGCCGGGGCGCCGGGCCCAGGCCGTGGGCCTGATGATGCTGGGCCTGACCGGCGCCACGCTCATCGGCGTGCCCGTGGCGGCCTGGCTGGGGCAGCACTGGGGCTGGCGCAGCGCCTTTGTGCTGGTGGGCGTGATCGCCTTGCTGGCCAGCGTGATGATCCACCGTGCGCTGCCGAACCTGCCGGCGCCCGAAGGGGCGAGCCCCTTGCGGGAGCTGGCTGCGCTGAGCAACCCCCAGGTCTGGCTCACGCTGGGCATCGGTGCCATCGGCTTTGGCGGCATGTTCGCGGTGTTCAGCTACATCAAGCCGACGCTGATCGAAGTGACCGGCCTCTCGCTCGGCGCCATACCCCTGGTGCTCGCGCTGTTCGGCGTCGGCATGATCGCCGGCAACCTCGTGGGCGCGCGACTGGCCGACAAGGCCTTGCTGCCCACCATCGGCGGCACCCTGGTGTGGTCGGCGCTGGTGCTGCTGCTCATGCTCGTGACCGCGCCATACGCCGCCGCCGTGTCGCTCAACGTGCTGCTGGTGGGCACCGTGGTGGCGCTGGCACCGGCGCTGCAGATCCGCCTGATGGATGTGGCCGGTGAAGCGCAAGCATTGGCCGCCGCGCTCAACCACTCCGCCTTCAACCTCGCCAACGCCCTGGGCGCGTGGCTGGGCGGGCTGGCGATTGCCGGCGGCCTGGGCTGGACATCGACAGGCTGGGTGGGCGCCTTGCTCGCCGTGGGCGGGCTGGTGGTGTTTGCCGCCTCGATCTGGCAACAGCGGCGGGGCGGCAAGCCACGCCTGCCCGTGGCGGCCTCGCAGGCCTGACCGGCCCCTAGGCCGGGTTCTCCTCCAGCACGCCGCACGCCGGGTCACGTTTCGGCCTGTCCTTGCCGGTGGATCGGGTCAGACCGTCGTCGTCGTCGTCCTTCAGGGGCTCCAGGTCTTCGTCCTCGAAAACGCAGTACCTCGATGGCGGCAGCGGCTCCATGGTGTCCGCATCTCGAATGTGAAGAGGACCGCCCAGCGAGATGGTTTTCCATGGGAAGAGACCTGCGACCCACCGCCCTGAACCACCCCACTCCTCGCTGGGAAAATGCGGGCCGACGACCAGGACAATGGCGCCCTTGTTCCTGCTTTCGCCAATCACTCTGGCGCGCTGCCCCGGTTTGCAGCGGCGGCTCATGACGCTTCTCCCGCGAGGATGGATGCATCGGGTGTGCTGAGCTTGTCGAGCTGGGCGTAGAAGGAAGGATCGGCCGCGCGGATGACCGCCCGGTGCGCCTCCACGATCTGCGCATGCCGCTCGGCGTCAAAGATCACCTCGCCCTGCACCAGCGCTTCGATGATCGCGTCCACCGCCATCAAGGCGGACTCCTTCGTCTCGGTGCTGAACCTGTAGCCGTGCCAGCTCTTCTCCTCATCCAGACGCCTGAGGAAAACGATGTCCGTCAACTCGCGGATGCTGGAGGCGGCTTCACACACGAACTGCCGCTCTGAGCCGGGCATCCGCTCGAGTTCGCGCCTGGCGAGTTCGGCCTTGCATCTGGCGACGCTCCGCGCCTGCTCCACGCGGCGCTTCTCGCGGGCCTCAGCCCGGCGCTTCAGAAGCTCGCCACGCGGCAGGCCGACACACACCAACCATGGCATGTCGGCATCGTTGCGTCGGCACACGCGAAGGTAGGTCTCATCCATCCGGCAGCGGCGAGACATCACCACGCCGCCCAGGTAGGACACGCTCCGTTTGCCCTCAGGCGGGAACTGCTCGGGCCTGACCAGGCCGGCCGCCATCAGGTCCTCGGCCTTGCCGATGTACACGTCGAAATTTGTCTCCTTGATCTTCTGGATGGAGGAGGGGAGTTGGCTGACTGACATGTCGCACCCCCTCACAGCGCCGCATGGGCGGCGTGGTGAATGGGGATGCGGCGGATGCAGCGAACGGGGCGAGCGCGACGGATGCGCGCTGCGCGGGTTTGGGCAATGTCGACGACATTGCTCGCGGTCTTAGAATGGGTCTTAGCCATGGTTCACTCCTGTTTAGTGAGTTGTGGTTAGACGGTCCTTGGTGTTAGCGCACCTTGGGCCGTCGCTTTTTGTGCCTCAGACACTCCCTCAAACTGCGGAAGTCGCCCTGAGGCGCGGCGCTATTCCTTCGGTTCCTTAGCCTTGTCGATCTTTTCGCGTACCCAGGGCGCGCCACCCAGTTTGGCCAGCTTGGCGCGCTGTATATCGGTCATCTTGATGGTGACCGGCTGCATAGCGTCGCTGGTTTCCTTGGGCTTGCGGCCACTGCCTTCGCGTGCGCCGCCTCTACCACTTGATTTGCGGCTTTCCATTTGATTTATGGTATTCCCATAAATCAAAATTTACAAGCCTTTTCACAAGGGATAACCCTAGCATTGAGAGCGGTAGGATTCGCACGTCACAAGTAGAGTGCGGGAACATGTGCGATGTCGATTGGAAGATGCTGCTTGAATATCTAAAGGTGCTGCTCAATTGGCCACCGCTTATAGCTGCGTTGGGCGCGTGGATGACATACCTCTTCCGAAATGAGATCAAGGTCCGGAAGTCATTGGCGGCGAAGCACCAAGCCTTGCCCCAATAAGAAAGCCCACTTGCGTGGGCTTTTGGGACCGGTTTTGATTCTGGTGAGCTTAAAACTGGCGGGAGGGCGTCGTTCACATCTAGAGCTGTATGGCGCATAAATACTGGTTTTTCTTGATTTGAAGTCTTCCAGTACCACCAAAAATACCACCACGTTGAATTGACCAGGTTTTTAGTACAGGTGAATGGTTTTGACGGGGCGTGGGGGCATGTCAAGACACTCCAATAGCGCTTCAACTCGCGTTTTTCACTCACCGCGAAACGGGTAGGGGCCCTCAAAGCGTTCATTGAACATCAGGTGAGTGACCAGGGATTCACCATTGGCCCAGGCGTGCACCAGGAATCCAGGCGGATCCATGCCAAAGCCTTTGGCGCCTCCCGATGACAAATCCAGCCAGACTTGGTGGGCAGTCGACGGTGCGGTTTGCACCAAGGTACCTGCCCAGCGGGTTTGAACGCTGCGGTGAAGGTGTCCACACAGGATGCGGCATACCTGTGGATGTCGTGAAACGACGTCGGCCAAGGCGTCGCTGCCCTCGCGCAACCCAATTCCGTCCATGTAGTCCAGGAATGCCCGGAACGGCGGGTGGTGAAGTGCCACGATCGTTGGTGTTTGGGGGGCTTCGGCCAATCGGTCTGCCAGCCAATCAATGCGTTTGGCGCACAAGCTTCCATGCGAGGCGTGCGGTACCACGGTGTCGAGGGTGAGCAGACGCAAGCCGGGGAACCCAATGTCGTACTGGATGAATCCATCCGCATCAGTCGAGTTGTTTGACTGCAGGTAGGCGTGCTCCGGAAAGGCCCGGCGCAGGGCGGCACGGTCGTCGTGGTTGCCCGGCATCAGGTAAACAGGGCACGGCAAGGGTGCGAGTAACACACGCAAGTGACGGTAGGCCTCATCGTCGCCATGGTTGGCCAAGTCGCCCGTCACAAGCACGGCCAGCGGCGCATGGGAGAGTCTGTCGACCGCCGCCACCGCCTTTTCGAGGTGGGCTGCGGTGTTAACGCGGCCATACGCGAGCCCCCCGGGTGGGGCAATGTGCGTATCGCTGAACTGCACGAGGAGGTGGGGGAGGGCTGCAGGGGGCATCGGACCCAGTTCTTCTATTTGCGTAATCAAGCAGTTCAGTGTGCCTGAGCCTGCGGCCTCACTGGGCCGGCTTGGAGCATGGACCCGTCATCCGGGTTTACCCGGTTGACCGGATTCCTGTCGAAAAATGATACTGCGTACGTTGTGTATACACAGAGTACACGGATAAACATGGTCAAAACCCTCCCTCTCTCCAATCGCGCGTATGAGCAGCTGCGTGATGCCATCCTCGGCGGTGAGCTCCGCCCTGGTGAGCCGCTGTTCGAGATTCACTTGGCGAAATCGCTGGGCATGAGCCGCACCCCAGTGCGCGAGGCCTTGCAAAGCCTCGTGAACGATGGCTATTTGGATGAACTGCCCGACCGTGGTTACGTGATCCCAAGGCGTTCGCTAGATGACCTGCGTGAGTTCTTCGAGCTGCGCGAGGTGCTGGAGGCTGCCGCGTCGCGTTACGCCGCATTGAGGGCCCGGCCGGAAGAAATCGCTGAACTGCAGGTGGTTTGCGACCAGTACGAGGGCGAACAAGACCTCGCGCGTTGGCAGCAGTTGGGTGCGCAGTTCCACGCGCTGATTACCCGGGCGTGTCGCAACGAAAGGTTGGCCAATTTGATGGATTCGCTGACCACACAGATCGACCTGTCGCGGCGGTCTGTGATCTATGGCGGACCGGCTTGGCGGGAGACCGCTGTGCAGGATCACCGTGCCATTTGCGCCGCCATCAAAGCGCGCGACGAAGCCGCCGCCCACAAGGCGGCCGCAGATCACGTACGCCATTCCTACCAGGCAACGTTAAGGGGGCAAGAGCCGGAGGCATTTGCGCCAAAGAAAACCGCCTGAGCGGCGAGGCGCCCTTTTTTTGCATGCAATTTGCGCTGAAAAGCGCACCCCGCACCTGTCCGATCGGGCAGGGCTTACTACAAAGGAGACAAACGACATGAAGACAACACTCTTGGCAATAGCTGCAGCATTCGGAGTGGCCACATCCGCCATGGCCGATGATTACCCAAATCGGCCCATCCGGGTGATCGTGCCTTTCCCGGCAGGTCAGGCGTCCGACACCATCGTACGGCTGGTCGGCGATCACCTAGGTCGTCGTCTGGGACAGCCGATCGTCGTCGAGAACAAGCCGGGTGCCGGCGGCAACCTCGGCACTGAACAGGGGGCACGCGCACCCGCCGACGGCTACACGATCACTATCGCTACGGCTGCCTTGCCCATCAGTAAACTCGTTTATCGAAAGCTGGCATACGACCCGGTCAAGGACTTCGAGCCCGTCACGCTGATGACCGTCACCCCACTGGTGTTGGTCACACGGCCGGACTTGCCGGCGACCAACGTCAAGGAGTTGGTCGAGTTGGCTCGCAAGAGCCCAGGCAAATTGACCTTCGCGTCTTCTGGGCTGGGTACTTCGCACCAGCTCAGCAGCGAGCTGCTCAAGGCCCTCGCAGATGTGGACATCCTGCATGTCCCGTACAGAGGCAGCGCCCCTGCCCATCTGGACCTGATGGCCGGTCGAGTCGACATGATGTTCGACAACATCGTCCCGGTGACGCCTCACATTCAGACTGGCAAGCTAAAAGCCCTTGCCGTGACCACCAAAGAGCGCGCACCGGCGTTGGCCAATGTGGCGACGATGGCCGAGTCAGGCTACGCGAGCTTTGAAGCGGTGGCGTGGTTCGGTGTGCTCGCACCCAACGGTACGCCAGCACCCATCGTGGACAAGCTTAGCCGTGAGATCAACGCTGTGCTCCAGATGCCAGAGGTGAATGCCAAGCTGGTGTCCATGGGGGCTAACGTGGTGGGCACATCGCCCGCCGATTTCCGCAGCTTCATGGGCGCGGAAATCAACAAATGGGTCCCCGTCGTGCAACGGGCCAAGATCGTCATCGAATGAAAGACCGAATGTCCACTACTTACATTACCGAACCTGCCCGCCAAATTCCCTTGCTTCTGGACACCGACGTGATCGTCGTCGGCGGCGGCACCACTGGACCACTGGCCGCCATCGCGGCAGCACGCCAGGGCCAGCGAGTCGTCATGATCGAACGATTTGGTTCGCTCGGCGGCAACCTAACACTGGGCCTCAACACCAAACCGTCAGGCGCGCTGGTCGGCGGGCTGCCGCTCGAGATTTGGAATCTGGCTCGAAGCATCGGCGGCGCGGGCGATGACTATATGGCGGTTGTGAAGACCGGGGGCGTGAAAATTGCCTCGCCGTGCGACCCGGAGATCATGAAGATGCTGCTCACGCGGCTTTGCGCCGAAGCGGGCGTACAGATTCTTTTCGAAACGGTGGTTTCTGCTCCACTGATGGAAGACGGCGTGATCACTGGTGTGGTTATCGAGAGCAAAAGCGGGCGCCAATACATCTCCGGCAAGGTCGTGATCGATTGTTCGGCTGATGCCGATATAGCCGCCCGTGCGGGCGCTTCTTCCGTGATGGGCGACGGCGCTGCTGAGAAGGTGATGCAGCCTGTGTCGATGTACTTCACCATGGATCGGGTGGATCTCGTTCGCCTCGCTGACTGGGCCCGGACCACCGACGATGTGCCGGCACGCGCCATCCCCGACACCATCGAAGGTCTGGCGTATGGTCTTTGGCTCACTGGGTTCAACACTTCGTTGAAGCAATTCCAGCGCGACACCGGGATCCAGCTGCAGAGGGACAACATCACGCTGAAGACGGCGGGTGGTCGCATGTATGTAAATGCCACACGTGTGATGGGAGTCGATGTGTTCTCCCCGGTGGAGTTCACCAATGCTGTACTGGAGTGCTACCGCCAAATCGAGGGCGTGGCGCGCTACCTCCGCGAGCGCATCCCCGGATTCGAAAATGCGCGCATCGAGCAGATCGCACCCGTGCTGGGTGTGAGGGAAACCCGCCACGTGGTGGGTGACTACACGCTCACGGGCGACGACGCGCTCAACGGCCACCATTTTGAGGACAGCATTGCAGCCGATGCGTCTGCGCTTGACATTCACGACCCCAAGGGCGCGGATGTGGATTTCCAGGGTCTGCGTCCATACGAAATCCCCTACCGCTGTCTTCTGCCGCAAGGTGTGGAGCAGCTGCTGGTGGCCGGTCGCTGCATCTCTGCCGACCATGCGGCACACGCACGCTCGCGCAACATGCCCGCCTGCATGGCCACCGGCCAAGCAGCAGGCGTTGCCGCAGCGGTGGCAGTTGAAAGCGGCACCACGGTACGCCAGGTTTCGGTGGCCGAGGTTCAAAAGCGGCTCCGGGCGCTGGGCATGCCACTGTTCAGCGAAGAGGTGAAAGACGCTGTGCACGAGACAGCATGACGTTGCGTGTCGAGTACTGGCTCAGCGTAGCCAGCCCCTGGACTTGGCTGGGCAGTGCTCGGTTCAGGGATCTGCTGGCGCGCAGCGGTGCGCAGGTGGAGTTGATGCCGATGGACCTGTCTGAGGTCTTCGCAACAACTGGCGGTACGCCGTTTCCCCAGCGCTCGCCCGCGCGACAGAGCTACCGGCAACTGGAGCTGGCGCGCTGGTCCAGCAGGTTGGGGATTCCCCTCAACCTTACCCCTCGGTACTACCCGGTAGACCGCGTGCCCGCGAGCTGTCTGCTGATCGCAGCGGGAGACGCTGGCTTGGACACGCTGACGCTATCGCACGCGGTGCTGCGGGCCATCTGGTGTGAAGACCTTGACATCGCGGACTGGCCGACCCTGGTTAAATTGGTCAACCACTTCGGCCAGGACGGTGAGGGCTTGGTGAAACAGGCTCAGCTCCCTCAAACCATCCGCAAGCTTGAGGAGAACAATCAGCGGGCCGTGCAGTCCGGTGTTTTCGGTGCGCCGACCTTCATCGTGGAAGGCGAGCGGTTCTGGGGGCAGGATCGACTGGATTTCCTTGAGGAGCGTTTGAAGCGTTGATCCACGCTTGACCTCGTGTGCCCAACTGGGACCGCGTTCTCCGCGCGCTGCCTGAAAGTAATGCGAGAATGCCGCGCTCGCGGTGAACAGCGACTTTGAGAGGAAAGTCCGTATGCGTCCGGCAACCCCATCTTGAGATAGACCCAGCGCCGAGGCATCGTGTGCACGATGAAGATCATGCACACCATGGCGAACGACACGATCGCCCAACGCCCCAAGCGGCGCTACTACTCCCCGGAACTCAAGGGCCAGATCGTGGCCGAATGCCAAGTCTCTGGCGCGTCAGTGGCCGGCGTGGCACTCGCACACGGGGTCAACGCCAACATCGTTCACCGCTGGATGCGCGAGCAAGCGGACGCCCTGTTGCCAGCGCCCCGGAACGAGTTCGTGGCGTTGAATTTGCCTCCACCAGTTGAACAGGTCCCAGCAACTGAAACCAGCTTGCAGCCCCTGGCGCGTGCGATCCAAGTTGAGGTTCGGCGCAGTGCCGGCGTGGTCACCGTGAACTGGCCACTGGAGGATGCAGCGTCCTGTGCTGCTTGGCTGCGCGACTGGCTCCGATGATCCGCATTGATGCAATGTGGCTCTCCACCGAGCCGCTGGACATGCGAGCTGGCACCGAGACGGCGCTGGCCCGCGTAGTGGCTGTCTTTGGCGCAGCGCGCCCACACCACGCCTACCTGTTCGCCAATCGACGGGCCAACCGCATGAAGGTGCTGGTGCACGACGGCATCGGTGTGTGGCTGGCGGCCCGGCGCCTGAACTGCGGCAAGTTCGTCTGGCCGCGCGATGCCGCCACCACCGCCACACTCAGCCGCACGCAGTTCGATGCGCTCGTTCTGGGTCTGCCATGGAAGAACGTCGGCGAGGCTGGAATCATCACCGTGCTTTGAGTGCTCCGGTCGCTGGCCAGGCAATCAGAGCTTGCACCGATGCGCGACTGTGATGTTCGTCGCATCATCTCCTCCCGTGATCACCGCAGACCACCTTGACACCCTGGAGCCGCAGCAGATGCGAGCGGCCCTGCTGTCGTTGATGCGTGAGCTGACCGAGCGAGACGGCGTGATCGCACGCCAGGGCCAGGAGGTGGTCTTCAAGCAGGCCCTGATCGACAAGCTCACGCACGAGAACGCGCTGCTCAAGCGCATGAAGTTTGCCGCGCAGTCGGAGCGTTTCAGCGCCGAGCAGAAGAGCCTGATCGATGAATCCCTGGATGAGGACCTGCAGGCCGTGGCGGAAGAGATCGAGCAGGCCATGCCTCCAGTGGCAAGCCGCCAAGACAAGCAAGTCCCCAAACGCGCACCGCTGCCGGCCAACCTGCCGCGAAGAGAGATCCGCCACGAGCCCGAGTCTACTACTTGCCAAACCCCAGGTTGCGGCTGCCAGATGAAGCGTATCGGCGAGGACGTGGCCGAGAAGCTGGACTACGTGCCCGGCGTGTTCACTGTGGAGCGCCACATCCGGGGGAAGTGGGCTTGCGCGAAGTGCGAGACGCTCACCCAAGTGCCGGTCGATCCACACGTCATCGACAAAGGCATCCCCACCACCGGGCTGCTGGCGCAGGTGTTGGTGGCCAAGTACGCCGACCACCTGCCGTTGTACCGCCAGGAAGCGATCTTCGGCCGCGCCGGTCTGGCCATCCCCCGCTCCACACTGGCGCAATGGGTGGGCTCCTGTGGCGTGCAGTTGCAGCCACTGGTCGATGCTCTGAGGGCCGAGCTGCTGCAGCACCGCGTGCTGCACGCCGACGAAACGCCGGTGGCCATGCTCAAGCCGGGCAACGGCAAGACACACCGGGCTTACCTCTGGGCCTATGCCACCGGGGCCTTCGAGAACAAGAGGGGGGTGGTCTACGACTTCTGCGAGAGCCGCGCTGGCGAGCACGCTCGCACCTTCCTGGGCACCCGGAAGGGCAGCCTAGTGTGCGATGACTTCAGCGGGTACAAAGCGCTTCTGGTGGCCGGCGTCACCGAGGTGGGCTGCCTGGCGCACGCGCGGCGCAAATTCTTCGATCTGCACGCGGCCAACCAAAGCCAGATCGCCCAAATCGCGCTGCAGCAGATGGCCCGCATTTATGAGATCGAGCGTGAGGTCAAGGAGTTAAGCGTCGAGCAGCGCCTGGCAGTCCGACGGGAGAGAACGAAGCCGCTGTTGGACGCCCTGCACGAATGGATGACGCTTCAGCGGCGCAAGGTTCCCGACGGATCGGCCACAGCCAAGGCGCTGGACTACAGCCTCAAGCGCTGGGCCGCTCTCGTCCGCTTCGTCGATGACGGGCACCTGCCCGTGGACAACAACTGGATTGAGAACCAGATCCGGCCCATCGCCATCGGCCGCAACAACTGGCTGTTCGCTGGCAGCCTGCGCGCGGGCCAACGGGCGGCAGCGGTGATGAGTTTGATCCAGTCGGCGCGCATGAACGGGCACGACCCGTGGGCATACATCAATGACGTGCTCAGGCGTCTGCCAACCCAGCCGAATAGCCACATCGCCGAGCTGCTCCCGCACCGTTGGCATCGAACGATCCTGGCAGCCTGCGCCTAATTTCCAGACCGCAGCTCAATATCCGTTGCGGGTGCTTCGGCAAGACCTTGTTCACGAAGGTAGCGCAGCATTTACGGGCGCAAATGTTCGCGTATGAGGCACGGAACGATAGCTACATAGTGGCCTCCCACGCGCAGACTCCTATTCAGTGCTGAGCAATGCCGAGATTGCCCGCGAGCACAGAATTTGAACTCCTTCGAGCTCCAAGCGTCAGCTTTCAGCCATGTTTCAGCAGCCGATAAACTCAAAGCCACATGACCCTGCCGCTCTACAGCCTCGTCCTCTTGCCATTCGTGGGCAGCCTCGTTGCCGCCCTGCTGCCGTCGAACGCCCGAAACGCCGAGTCCACGCTGGCCGGCGCGATCGCGTTGTTCTGCGCCGTGCAGGCCGCGTTGCTGTTTCCCGAGATGGCCGCCGGCGGTGTGGTGCGCGAAGAGATCGTGTGGTTGCCCTCGCTGGGTTTGAACCTCGTGTTCCGCATGGACGGGTTTGCGTGGATGTTCTCCCTGCTGGTGCTGGGCATCGGTGCGCTGGTGGTGCTGTACGCGCGTTACTACATGAGGGTCGGCAGGGATTCATGTAAAAGACAGCAGAAATGGATATAACTCTATGATTTCATTGGAAATATGCTGACATCAAAATCCAACGGCCCGATTTTCCGCCGGAAGTCGAGCGTGTAGTCCCCAAACCGGTTGATATGTGCCGTGCGGAACGGAGCGAGACCACCCAGGATCTCCGGCGTGATCTCGGTACCTTCGTCGCGAAGCTCTCGCAGTACACGTGTCATGCCCACCACGTTGTGCAGGATGATCATGTTGGCCACGAGGTGGTTGTACTTGATCACCTTGCGCTGCTCGTGTCGGATGTTCTCGGCAATGATCCCCTCGCCCCCAAAGAAGGACCAGCCGGCAAAGCCGTTGAACTGCTCGCTCTTATTGGTCTCGGCGTGGATCACCTTGCGCAATCCGACATCGCCGATGTAGCTGAGCAGGAACATGGTGCGGATGACTTTGCCGAGTTCGACGAACGCAAAGTACAGCTTGTTCTTGCGGCTGTAAGTGCCGAGCCGGCGCAGGATGGCCGACGGCGTTATCTTGCCGGTCTTGATGGACACAGCCACTCGCAACATCGCCGGCAAATGCAGTTCAATCAGCGCCCAGTCGATCACGTCGCTGAACAACGCATTGATGTTCTGGTAAGCGGCGCTCGACTCCGGGCGATGGAATTTCAGGTCCTGGATGCCCCGGATGCGCGGCATGAGCTGGATGCCAAGCAAGTGAGCCAGCGCAAAAACCGGGTAACTCTGGGCCTGTGTGTCCCCGTGGATCGTGTCGGGCCGGATGTCGGACTCGTTGCTCATCAGTCCGTCGAGGATATGGATGCCCTCATAGGTGCCACACGAGATGAAGTGGCTGAAGAGCGCGATGAACTTGTCGGAGACATGGTAGTAGCCGATGCCGCCGTAGCCGCCATAGCGGATGTGGTGCTCAGACAGCAGGTTCTGCTCGTACAGGTTCCATTTGGTGCCATCGGCCGATGCGTGTTTGCCCGTGCCCCAGTACCCGGGCAGTTCAAACTTGTTGTAGGCGTTGATCACCTTGACGATGGCACTGTCCAGAAGGTCTTCGCTGACGTATTTCAGGTTCAACCAGGAGATCTGGCGCCGGCTCAGCCCTTTGATCGATTTCGCGGTCTGAACGGGGCCCAGGTTGCAGCCATAGCAGAACAAGGTCGTGATCACCCGCATGCGCAAGTCCTCAAGGCGGCTGTCGGTCCCCGCCAGTGGGCGAAACAGCTTGTGAAGGTCCAACCAGCGCTCGGTGTCGATCATGAGGTCCACGATGCTGGCTGCTTTCATCCTTTCGGTGATCATGCCGTCGATGCGCGCGGCCGCCTCGACGATGTCGGAGCGCGGCGGCTTGCTGAGGATCAGACGTCCATCGACGATTTCTGCATGGGCGTTCTCCGGAAAATTTGCATCGATTTCCTTCGCTCGCTGAGACAGGGCTGATTTCAGCTTTGACACAAAGACGCTGGGATCTGTCTCGATGCCCGTAACCTGACCATAGTCGCCCACTTCCTTTTCATAGGTTTCGTCATCGACCAACTGCTCGCGGTAGTCGTCGTAGCGCTCCCCGTACTTGATGAAGAGGTCGCCCGACTTCAGGTCGTCCTTGACCGCATGCATGACCGCCAGCTCAAAATACCGGCGGTGGACAGCCTCGGGCCGGCCCTTGCCGACTGGCTTGACCAACACCAGTTTTCTCCACTGCGCTGACATCCAGCGAATATCTTTCTCTTCGCTCAGGCCCAGCATGGCCAGGGGCACGGTGTCAGCACGGTTGTCGCGCAGTGTGGCAAGGGCCTGAATCAAACGCTCAACCACCAGGTCCTCGCTGCTGGCTTTGGGGGAGGCGATGTCGATGCAGTTGAGCAACTGTGCTCTCACCATCTTGAACGGCTGCAGCAGGAACGGTAGGTGGTTGCGTCCGGCGTAGGCCAGGTGCTGGTCGCATTCGTTGAGCAACTCGTCCACCTCGCCCACCAAGGCCGTGCTGATGGCTTGCACGCGCTGTTCGTCCGAGCCCTTCAACTGATACGCGCCCAGGATGTCCCGGAGTTGGCCAACCAGCATGTCGGTTTTGTGGACGCGCTCCTGCTGGAACGACAGCAGTTTCTGCCTGGCATTGTTCTCCAGGTTCTGCATGAGGCGGATGAACAGGTCTGCGGCATCGTCCAGAGACTGGGCATGCTGAGCCCGGATCAAGATTACCGCCAGCGCATAACGTTTTTGTGGCTTGAGCTCGGCCATCTCGGTCGCATTGAGGGCACGCGCCAGGAGTCGGAACTGCTTGAGCTTGGGCACCGGCACGTCGGGTTTTGGAAGCTGCTCTACCAGGTGCTGCAAGCGTCGGATGTGCTGGATGTAGGTACGCGTCTCCTTGTTGGTGGGCCTCTTGGGCTCGCGTTTGAGCATCTGCCAGGGAGACACCGACTCGCCCGTGGAAGTTTTGAGCAAACCGTCGATCAGGGCCCTGGTCTGTGCGGTCAGCTGACCCGCGATGGCGGAGAAATACTGGTTGTTGCTCTTTTCCCGGGCGCGAAACGCCATCCGGTCCAGCGTCGAGAAGGCGGGCAATTCATAGCGATGGTGGACCAACTCCTCCAGCATCACGTTGATGATGTCGGCCACGGCATGTTTCGTCTCGGCCGCTGCGTCCGCCACGACGGCCAACCAGTCATGGCCTGCAGGGTCCAGCGGCCTCACATTCAGGTGGCGGCGCAACGCCATGAAAAGCGCCGAGCGAGCGCCCGAGGCCTCTACGCGCTTGAGGTCTGCCATCAAGGGTGGCCGAATCACGCCCGCCTGCAGCGCAATGTGCTCTCGAATCACCTGGGGCACCTCGGTCAGTGGGATGAAATATCCCAGACGCTGAAATACCTTCAGGTGGATCAGCGCCGCCATGCGCAGCAAGGCGCGCTTGCCGATGTCGCAAGCCAAGCGTTGTTCCTCTGCGGACGGCGTGTAAAGCTCCGCCAACTCACGGGGTGTCGGATCGGGCCGCAGGCTGGGATAGGCCGTCTCATGGAGCGTGGTCATGGGCGGGGACTGCCCCGCCTGGATGCTTGTCTACCCATCGCCTCAATCCCAGTGCGAATCGGTCGCCGGCTCATGAAACGAGGTTTCCAACAGGCACTGGTTGTCTTCGGCGATGCGGTACATATCGTCCAAAAGCGTGGCGATGACCTCGTCCAGTGCGTCGCGGGACAAATGAGGAATCGAGAGCTCGTACAGCGTGCCTTCCTTGTTCAGTCGCTGCATCGCAAAACGCTCAAAGCAGGTCTGCTCGATCAGCCGGTGGGAGCGGGCCAGGCCGCGCGAGTGTTTGCTGAACCGAGCCAAGGTCATCGTGACATGCAGGACAGCCACAGGCATTGCTTCTTGGGCGGGTGGGTGTGCAGCGCCCGCTTGCGAAGTCACCAGGAGCAATGGTGGCGGTAGCAACTGAGCTTGCTGCGCCAATGCAGTCAGTCCCTGCTCGAAACGCGCCTGCAGACTTGAGCTCGATGCATCCAGGTAGCGCATGGCCGATTTGACATCCTTCCAGCCGACGTACTCCATCAGCTCCTTGATGTCCCAGCCGCTGGCGCGGGCCCATCCGGCAAAGCCGCGGCGCATGGAATGGCTGCTGTATTCTTCTGGCGACGCAACGCCGGATACGGCGAACAGGCTGCGCAGCAAGGGGATCAGGCTGTTGACGTGCAAGCTCCCCTCGGCCACATGACCCCAGCGGTCAATCTTTCGGAACACAGGGCCCCCGGTCAATCCAGCGAGACTGATCCAGGTATTGAATGCCGTCACGGGACACAGGCGGGTCAGCGCCGGGCATTTGAAGACACGGCCCTGCAGTTGCCTGTCGCCTTTGCTGCGGCCCAGGTAGCAGGCCATGCCCTGGCCAGTGGTGATCTCGATGTTCTCCACACGCAGATTGACCAGTTCGTCGGAGCGGAACCCACGCCAAAATCCCAGCAGCATCAGGCTGCGGTCGCGCGTGTGGCGCAGAACGGCTGGCCGGTCGCCGGACCGCTGCGCATTGCTGATGGCGGTATCGAGCCACTGATCGATCTGCTGAAGCACGGTCAGTTCCAGCGGGCGGGCACGCTTTTCTGGCACGCTGTGGACAGCGCGAATGCCTTTGAGGACCTGGCGCACCAAGGCCGATTTGGTGGGATCGGGAAAGCCTTGATCGGTGTGCCACCTCGACAACGCTGCCAGCCGCTGGCGCAGGGTGTTGATGGCCAGGGTAGCCGCGTGGTCGGCCAGGTAGCGGGCCATGGCGTCCGCTGTGGATGGCAGCAAACCTTTCCACTCGACTTCAAAGTGGCGAATCGCCGAGGCGTAGCTTCGGCGCGTGTTGTCGCTCTCGGCTGCCTCGATGTATTGGGCAAGACCCATCGTCAGGGATGTTGCTCCGTCAGTACGTCCGGCGCCTGTCGATGGTTTTTGCGGAGCCATCGCATCAGGCTATGGAGCGCACTTGCCGAAGCAAGGCGTAACCACGCAACTTTGCATTGGCTTCATGTGGTCATGAGTTGGGGCCAATTCCGCTACTTCTCCCGCACCAATAGAAGCGCCGTCTTGCAACGTGAGGCCACGCGTGATGCAACCGAGCCCATTAAGGTGTGCCGTGCTGTTCCAAAGCCGAGTGAGCCCATCGCCAGCACATCCCATCTGCTTTTGCCGGCCTGTGCGGCAATTGAAGCGCCTGGATCTGCCCCGATCAATCGCACTTCTCCCGCCGTGATGCCGACGCGGGCAAGCAGTTCATGGGCCGGCTTGAATACATTCTCGAACGCAGCCATTTGCATGGCATTGACCTGCTCCGGCTTGATGCCGGTCGGAACCTCCCGCTCTATCCACCCTGGCACAGTGATCTTCGTCAGGTCAGGAACGACGTGGATCAGGCTCACCGAGGGCGACGCGCCGAAAAGGTCGCGGTTGCTGGCCACAAAGCGCGCGACGGCCAGTCCGTAGGGGCTACCATCCAGCGCAATGCCGACTTTGAGTGAATCGCGCTTGTTCATTGCGGCCCCGCGCATGATGAGCAGCGGCTTGGTGCACGAGAGCGCCACCGCGCTAGCCACCGAGCCTAGCAGCAGCTTTTTCAGCCCTGTATCGCCGTGTGATCCCATCACGATCAGATCGGCCCGGTCGTTTGCAACGATTGACGTCAGCTCCCGCGCGACGTTGCCAACAACGTACCGTGCCGTGGCGTTCGCGCCGGCGCGTTTTAGTGTCGCTACTGTGGATCTCAGCGCCTTAGCGGCCTCTGCCTCGTGGAACGAGTGCACCATCTCTCGCCCCAGTGCACGCGCCGCGCGTGGGGGCACGGGATACTGAATATTGACCAGTTCAACTTCGGTAGGCGTTTTTAGCAAGGTGGTGCGCGACGCGACGAACGCTACGGAAGATTTGCTGTACTCGCTGCCATCGACAGGCATGAGGATACGCATCGGAACTCCTTTGGTTGATTGGATGGAATGGACGGCCTAGAATTTTTCGGGTCGAAGCACCTCGACGTCGGCGATGAACATCACCATCGAGTAGTTGTCGTAGTAGCGCTCCCGCAGTGCCTCGCCGATTGCGACGGCGATGTGCGCACTGCATAGCACCTCAATCCGGATGTTGGCGTGCGGGCCCCAGGTGGCGTCGCGCCGGCCTCGACTTCCCTTGCCGCGAGCCTCTGTCACCGTGTAGCCACGCGCACCCAACGTCTCCAAGTCGCGCAGGAGTGTGGTCTCAAGCGTGGCTTCACACACGACGGTCACCAGTTTGATCATTCAAGTCTCCTCAATTGGCCGTGCGTCCTCACTGTACGACTTGCTGTGCGAGCCGGTGATACAGAGGGATGCCGACCAACAGGTTGAAGGGAAAGGTAATGCCCAGCGCCGCACCGATTGATAGGGCTGGATTGGCCTGTGGAACTGCCAGACGCATGGCAGCAGGTGCTGCGATGTAGGACGCGCTGGCGTAAAGCGTGGCCAGCAGCGTAACGCCACCGACGGACAAGCCCAGCAACGTGCCGGTCACCAGTCCCAGGCCGGCGGAGAAGAGTGGCATAACGGTCGCGAAAACAAGGAGGAACGGCCCGGCACGGCGCAACTCGCCGAAGCGGCTCGCTGCCACCAAGCCCATCTCGAGCAAGAAGAAAGCGAGCACGCCTTTGAACAGGTCGAAGAACAAGAGGTCCAGTGGCTCGATGCCACCTGGCCCAGCGATCCAGCCGATCGCCAACCCGCCGAGCAGCAACACAATACTTTTGCCCGCGAACACTTCATGAAGCACCTTGCCCCAGGGTGTGCCAAGCTCGCCGCGCCGCGCGAGCAGGACGCCGATTACCAGGGCCGGAAACTCCAACAACACCAGAAGCACCGTCATGTAGCCTTCGAACTCCTGGCCAAGGCGGGCGAGGTAGGTTGTGCCGACTGCAAACGTGACCACGCTAACGGATCCGTAGTGGCCGGCGATCGAACCGGCGTCGGCGCGGGACAGCCGACCCAGGCGGCGCAGCACCGGGTAGGCCACCAGCGGGATCAGCGCGCCCGCAGCGACCACTACCAGGGTGGGCAGCGCAACGGAAGAGAGCGGATGGCGCGCCAACTCCACCCCGCCCTTCAGGCCGATGGCCAGGAGCAGGAAAATGCTCAGCGACTCGTAGAGGACGCCAGGGATGCGCAGGTCCGACCGCACGAAACCGGCCAGCACCCCAAGGAGGAAGAAAAGGATAACGGGTTCGAAGTGCGGCATCGTGTAGCGATCAACGCGCGATCAGCACCGGCAAGATGCCGAGATACGCGACTATGTAGGCCTCCGAGTCGGGGTGAAGCGACTTCGTAGCTATCAAGCTGTACGAGAACATGGGAGGCGAAGATGGTGAAGACTGGGATCGGAAGATAACGGCCCGTGAGGCGAGACGCGGGTTCACGATTCACCCACCCATGCCAATGCCATGCCTGTGCCCACGCTGGCGGGGATCCCGACTCGCTCCAGGAGTCCCGCGGGTGCCCCGCTGATCACCTCGACAGGCACCGTGCAGTTCTCCATGAGCTGGCTGGTGAGCGAATTCTGGACAGCGCGCACGAATGCACTCTTGCGCGCCGTGCCGATGACGATGCGGTGGCAACACAGGTGGCGGGCGGCGGCGGCGATGCAGTGAGCCTTGTCACCAATTTCCAGATGAGCGCGGTAAGGGACGCCGGCAGTATCGAGAAGCTGCCGCGCGACGGCGAGCGCCTCATCCGCGCGCTCTTGCTGGAATTCAGCGCATTGATCGCGACTGATGTGGCGAACAACGTTGGGAGAGAAAGGCGGCTGCACGTTCAGCAAGTGAATCATCCTCACTTCGCCGCAAGAGTATGCAGATATGACATGCCGCACGGCAAGCAGCGCGCTGGCTGTTCCGTCGCAAGGTAGCAGGAGCGTGGCCATGGAGATCTTTACATAAGCTGTTTATTTAGTTGGGTGCTTGCCCCACGATCCCATCGCTGTAGGTGAGCTCACGCCGCCGTTATTGGCAGCGTGATCGCAGGCATCCAATTGCTGCTGTCGCCGAAGGTTCTGGGGCAGCGCCCGCTTGTCAGTGAAACCGTGAGCCTGAGTGTTCATCGTCTCTCTACACCTTGCGATTTGTTGACTGTGCTGTCTGGTTGAATTTAATGTGATCGGGGGATCATGAAAATCAGATTGTTCTGATGCAAGTATCCGAAAAAGCAGAGCCATCAATCGTGGCTGCGCGACATGGCTGCTGGCGGCTCATGTCAAGCATGGAGGATGCGCGCGCGTCACGAACGCTACCGCGCGTCCGTCGGTTCTTATGCCTGGTCATCCCGCTTCTTCACATCAAACGGATAGGCGCCGCCTGGTGTCCCCTTGGGCGGAATCTTGAGTGACAGGATCATCGTCACTGCCAGCGTGACTGCGGTGAATCCGAGCGAAAAAACCACCGGGATCTTATAGACGTCGATCAACAACATCTTTGCACCGATGAACACCAGTACGATCGCCAGCCCATAGCTGAGCAGGTGGAAGCGCTCGTGCATGTTGGCCAGAAGAAAGTACATCGCGCGCAGGCCCAGGATCGCAAACACGTTGGAGGTGAGCACGATGAATGGGTCGGTCGTGATCGCAAAGATGGCCGGGATCGAGTCCACTGCGAACACAATGTCAACGATACCGATGAGCAGTATCACCACCAGCAAAGGCGTGGCCATCCTGACGCCGCCAAACATGGTGAAGAATTTCTCGCCGTCATAGTCCGGCGCAATCTTGAAGCGGCTGCGAATCCACTTGAGAGCTGGATTGTTGTCCAGGTCGGGCTCTTGGCCGGCGGCCCACCACATCTTGATGCCAGTGAACAGCAGGAAGGCGCCAAACAGATACAGGATCCAATGGAACTGAGCAATCAGCCAGGCGCCCACGAGAATCATCACCGCGCGCAGCACGAGCGCGCCGAGGATGCCGATCATGAGTACGCGCTTTTGGAACTCTGCCGGCACTGCGAAGTAGGTGAACAACATCAAGAACACGAAGATGTTGTCGACAGCAAGCGCCTTTTCGATCAAGTAGCCGGTCAGGAACTCCAGCGATTTGGCATTGGCCAGCGAGCGCGCGGCCTCATCCGTTCCGGTGCCGCCAAGGTGCCACCACAGCCATCCCATGAAGACGAAAGACACGCCGACCCAGACGAGCGACCAGATGGCAGCCTCGCGGGTGCTGACGCGGTGTGCGCCCTGTTTGCTCATCGCAAAGAAATCGACCAGCAGTGCGACCAGCACAAAAGCCGTGAACAAGGACCACATGAGTGGAGAGCCGATAGATTGCATGACCGCCATTGAAGTGAGTTGCAGAGAGTCGCCCAGATTTGAGAACGACGACGGGGACAGGGCGGGCGATTATGCAGGTTCGTGGCCCAAGCGCTGACTCTTGGGTTGCACCCGCGATATGCGCACACCAGTATGCGAGGGACCCATCTGTCACGGCGCAGATAAGAAATGTGTCGCTCAGCCAGCAATGCCTGCGCTGTCCTGCCGACTTCGGCGGTGCTCAAAGCAAGAATCCGCGAACGGCAGTTGTGTGAGCACCGTGTCAGGGCGGGTTGCGCATTTCAAGTAACACTCCTTCTGGAGGGATCATTCATTCGAGCCACCCATGCCGAAGAGGCTAAGCAGACTCGTGAACAGGTTGAAGATGGCGACATAGAGCCCGACGGTGGCCAGGACATAGTTGGTTTCGCCACCGTGGACGATGCGACTGGTCTCGAACACGATCAGACCGCCCATCAGGAGAACGAAGGCGGCTGACACGGTAAGCGACAGCGCTGGCACGTCAAGAAGCAGTGCTCCCAGGCCAGCCAGGAATGCCACCACGATGCCTGCCAGCAGGAACCCACCCATGAAGCTGAAGTCCTTGCGGGTGATCAGTGCATAGGCTGACAGCACGAGGAAGATGGTCGCAGTGCCACCCATGGCCATCATCACTACCTGATGCCCGTCGGGCAACGCCAACTGCTGCCCGAGGATCGGACCCAGGGTGTAGCCCATGAAGCCTGTGAGCCCGAACATCGACAGCACACCCCAGCCGCTGGCACGCAGCTTGTTGGTCAGGTACAGCAGGCCGAAGAAGCCAACCAGCGTCAGCATCAGGCCGGGGTGCGGGAGCCCCAAGCTCGCGCTTGCCCCAGCCGTCGCGGCGCTGAAAATAAGCGTTAGGGACAACAGGCCGTAGGTGTTGCGCAGCACGGCATGCGTGCTGATCAGGCTCGGCGTGTCCTGCCGGGAAACAACCAAAGTTTGGGCGCGCTCACTGGTCATGCCCTGTCTCCTTGGAGGTAGACGGTATCAAGGGGCACGTACCGGTTGCGTGAGGGCCGAGGACCTTGGCGTGAAGTGTTTCGCAGCGGATGGGTGCGATCGAGGTGCTTGACCACCACCCGCCCGACGCGCTCGGCGGCCCGGTCGATGGTGGCGTAAAGATCGACGCCGACCTCTTCGACCACGGCGGCCGACGCATTGAGCAGGTAGACCTGCATTCGGCAGAACTTGTCGGGCCCGCCACGCGGCCCGTTCTCGTCCCCGATACGGACCAGGACCCGTTTGATGCGGTGGCTGTGGCGTGTCAGCATGAAGCCAAGCCGACGCCGCACGTGCTGGGCCAACGCATCCGTCATCGCAAATCCTTGAGAATGAATGTCAACCATCAATTTGCACCTCGCGTTTCGTCGTTAGTGAAGATGCCCAGAATTTAGGGCCGGGCGTTGCGCTTGAAAATCAGATTGTTTTGTAGCCATCATCCGAAAAAACGGCACAATTGCGTCAGCAAGCGTCCGGGCCCGGATCATGAACTACAAGCACCTCCACTACTTCCTGCAGGTCGCCAAACTCGGCAGCGTGCAGCGTGCCAGCGAGCGGCTGCACCTGTCACCGCAGACCATCAGCGGGCAGATACAGTTGCTTGAGGAGGCGCTTGGGAAGCCGTTGTTTTCCAAGAGCGGACGCGGCTTGGTGCTTACCGATGTCGGACGTGTGGCGCTTGGCTATGCCGAGGACATCTTCTCGACGGGGGCCGAGCTCGAGGAAGCCGTGCGTGAGCACCCCCGCAAAGACATGCTGCTTGAGTTTCGAGTGGGTGTGGTAGACGCTGTACCGAAGACGATCGCCTGCCGACTGATCGAGCCAGCCTCTCAGTTGCCAGAGCCGGTTCGCATCGTATGCCGCGAGTGGAAGCTGGACACGTTGCTGGGCGAGTTGGCCTTGCACCGTCTCGACCTCGTGATCTCCGATGCGCCGATTCCCTCCACCGTCAGCATCCGCGCCTTCAATCACAAGCTGGGCAGCTGCGGAGTGAGCTTCTTCGCAGCGCCTTCGATACTCGCGTGGTGCACCGGAAGATTTCCGGGCTGTCTGGACGGCGCACCCCTGATCATGCCAGCGGAGGAATCCGCAGTTGGCCAGCGCCTTCGTGCCTGGCTGCATGCGCGGTCGCTGCACCCCAGGGTGGTGGGCCAGTGCGATGACAGTGCCCTGGCCAAGGAGTTTGGGCGACGAGGAATGGGCATCTTCGCGGGTCCAACCGTGCTCCAACGAGACATCGAAAAGCAATACGGCGTTCGCGCGATCGGCGCGACGCACGAAGTCGTTGAGGAGTTCTTCGCAATCTCCGTCGAACGCCGCATCACTCACCCGTGTGTGACCGCCATCACCGAGGCGGCACGCAATGAGTTGTTCGCGCCTCCGACGCGGCGGCGCCCGTCCGCCCGAGCGTCGGCCTGAGCGCGTCAGGCACCAGTGCCCACACAAGACTTAGCAAAAAGGCATCGCACAGGAGAGGACCATCCGGTTCGGGGTGACCTCATTTCCGGTGCAGAAAGCCGGTTTAGCCGCCAAGGGTTAACCCGCGATCCCTCAAACTTTCTGGAACCAACGAGAACAACTCCGTAGACTCCGGCAAGGCTTGGAACTGCGCAGGCCATGGGGGGAACCAGCTTGCCAAGCTTTTATCTGCGTTTTGTCGGATCCGACACCCTTCCCAAGTCTCTGTCCAGGCGCGAAGTCGAAGAATGCTTTGGCCTGAGCGCTGAAGACATCCACGAGCTTCGCCCGCCCCGCTTCCGGGGTACAGCTCGCTTGGGTGCGGCCGTTCAACTGGTGATGCTGCGCGCCACCGGACGCCACCCAGATGCCCTCTCGGGCCTGCCACCTGTGCTGCTGCGGCACCTGACATCAACACTGGGCATGGGAGCGACGGACATCGCATCCGTGACGTCGCTGTACAAGGACCGGGACACCCGCTTCGAGCATCAGCTTTGGGCGCGGCAACGCGTTGGCTTCGCGGTCGTGGACGACACCACAAAAGCGCTGCTTGCCGATGCCCTCCGCGAGCTTGGCACCACTGCGGTCTCTGTGAACGATCTGGTGCAACAGTCGGAGCACTGGCTTTTCGACCGCCGCCTCGTGCTGCCTGGCGATCGGGCCCTCAGGGACGTGGCCCGCACGGCATTTGCCGACCAGGAGAATGCGGCGCTCGAAGCGATTCGCGCAGGCGTGCCGCGCGAGCACATTCACAGGGCACTTTTGCACGCGTTCTCAAAACGATCTGGACCGGGCGGGCACACCGTGTTGGAGTGGCTGCGCACGCCACCGGGCAAGCATGGTCAGCTCACCCTGAGTGAGGTCACAAAAAAAATCGAGTGCCTGAAGGCATTGCACGTCCACGAGTGGAAGCTGTCGGCGATTGCGCTGAATCGGTTGAAGGCCTACAGCCAGGAGGTGGTCAATCGACCTCCCTCAGCAACGAAGAACCTGTCCCCTGAGCAGCGCGAACTGGAGATGGTCTCATTCCTGCACGTGACTTTGCTGGAACAGACCGACCTGGCTGCGGAGATGGGCGCGCGACGCCTCACCGATCTCTACCGCAAGGCCTCCGGCAAGGTGCTCAAGAAGCAAGCGGACAGCTCCGTCGATTTACGCGCTGAGCGTGTGAAGCTCAAGGCGGTCCTCTACGACAAGAAGCTGACCTCCGCGCAAATCGTCGCCGCGATGCGCGAGCTGGTGCCCCAAGACGAGCCCGACTTTGCGGGCACGCGTGCCCAATTGGTCCGCGAAGCACTGGTGAAGGAAGAAGCGCCGCGTGTCTCAGCGCTCCTCAACTCACTGGGCATCCTGGAGATCAGAGGCGAGGCGTCGGACAAGGCGCTGAGGCAACTCAAGTTGCTGCGCGATCTGGCCAAACGAGGGGAAACCAGCCTGCCTGAGGGACTTGACGTGTCTTTTGCCGATCCCGGCTGGCATCTGTTGTTGCAGGGCCCAGACCGCAAGCTCGCCCTTGCTGCACTGAAGGTCAGTGCTGCGACAGCACTGCGCAAGGCCATCAAGGGCGGCAAACTCTGGCTGGCGCACAGCAGCCGCCACCGCAGCCGCGCCGATCAATTGATGTCTGAGCAGGAATGGGCGGACAAGAACAAGTCACTCATCCGCGCGCTGAGCCTCACCGACGATCCGGACAAGTTCCTGGATCGGGTGTTGGAGCGCGTCGACGCAGGCCTGGCCCAACTTGCCAAAGCTGTCGAGGAAGGCGCGCTCACCATCGACAACCAGGGCCACATCAGCATCGCACCCATCCAGACGCTTGAAGTCGAACCCCAGGTCACGAAGACCCGAGAGAGCATGTTCAACATGATCGGCGGCGCGCAGTTTGCCGACATGCTGGTTGAGGTGGATGCCAAAACCCGCTTCAGCCAGGCGCTGCTGGGCCGGATGGCCAAGGACATTGGTGAGCTGAAGGCGGTCTACGGCGCCCTGTACGCACATGGGACGGAGAACAACGCCAAGGGGGTCTGCGCCATGATCCCCGGCCTGCAAGTCTCACAAATCTCCATGGCCATGCGCGCTCTGGAGGCCAGCGGGCGCCTGAGGGAGGCGAACACGCGCATCATCGATTTCCAGCAGAGCATGCCGATTGCGATGCTCTGGGGCCAAGGCGACAAAGCATCCTCAGATTCGATGACGCTCGATACATCGCGGCACCTGCACTCGGCGCGCATGGAGTACCGCCGCAAACAGCATGGGGTGGGCATCTATGTGCACATGCTCGACACCTGGGCGCTGTTTCACGACCAGCCCATCGTCATCAACGACCGGCAGGCAGCGCCCGCGGTGCACGGCGTTGAAGCGCACAACTGCACGCGGCGCGAGGATCAGATCCGCCTGTCCCTGCTGGCCGTCGACACCCACGGCTACACCAATGCAGCCATGGCGATCGCCAAGCTGCTGGGCTTCGACCTGTGTGTTCGCTTGCGCCAGCTGTCCGAGCGCAAGATGTTCATGGCCTGGGGTGCTGCGCCGCCTGAATCGCTGGAGCGGTTGATCGTGGGCAAGGTCTCGCTGCGAAAGATCCGTGCCGGCTGGATGGAGCTGCTTCGCCTGATCGCCTCCATCCGCCAGGGCCGCCTCACGGCCGCAGAGGCCATCGCCCGCCTGGGCAGCGCCGCCAGGGGTGATCCTGTGCATGCCGCCGCAGATGAGCTGGGAAAGCTTCTTCGCACCATTTTTCTGTGCGACTACTTCACCATCCCTGAGTTCCGCCGCGAAATGCACGCACTGCTGAACCGCGGCGAGTCCATCCATCAATTGCAGCGCGCCGTGTACCACGGGCGTGTGGGCGTCTCGCGCGGCCGGCGGGCCGATGAACTGCGCGCCATCTCGACGTCGCACACCCTGCTGACCAACGTTGTGATCGCCTGGAACACCATGAAGATGCAAGATGTTGTGGACCGCTGGAAGGCGCTCAAGCACCCCATAGAGGACCACTGGATCAGGCGCATCGGGCCGGTCCATTTTGAGCACGTGAACTTCAAGGGCACCATCACCTTCGAGATCGATTCGTACGCAGACGCCCTGATTCAGCGTCAGTCCAAGCTGCGCGCGCGCCGGGTTTGATCCAGGTCGTCCGGAATACGGGGAGGTCGAGGCACCTGTCGGCCGGTGTCGAGGGGCACATGTTCGGGAAGGGTGGATTTTCGGAATCGGCTCTTTTCATGTGCAATTCACCGGGTTAGCGGCTTGCTTTGATCAATGAAATCAATGACTTAGCGGATTTCCGAAAAAACAGCCAGCTCTTTTCCCGTGCGATTCACCGGGTTAGGTTTTGGCACTGACAATGGTCTGTCACCTGACAATTGGTCATCACGGAGAAGAACGATGGGACAAGCCAAGCTCAAGCAGCGCGCGGCCTTTGCGCCGGTGTTGGTCGATGAGTGGGAATCGGAAGATTGCGTCAACTTTGCAGTGGCGCTCGCGCGAGTGACGGGCTGGCTGCTTCACGTGGATTGGTGGGTGCCATCGCTTGATCCGGACAACAACATCTCTCTTGAGGCTTGCAGGCCGCTGCGCGTCTACGTGGCGGACAACGGAACCCGGATTTTTGATGTGCGAGGCAACCGGTCTCTCGGTGACTTCATTCACCGAACGATTCGGCCCATGGCCGTGCGGCACGGCATGGGTGGTGTCCGGACGCGCTATTACGCTGAGAGCACGCTCGCGACACTGCCTCTGCGTTGCGTACCCGACCCGGCCAAGATCAGTAGCGCAGTCAAAGCGATCGAGACCAACACAGCCTATCTGGCTTCTATCCCCAAACGGCTGGAACCCTGCATTCCGGCCGCCGAGGCGGCTGAATACACATTCGGCAGGTGTTCCGCGTTCGCGGAAGCGATGCGTGAGTTGGCAGGTTTGGACCCCGTGGCGCTGCTGGCCATCCGATTCGAGCAGGGCGCGGAAGGAACCGAGCGCGGCGCAGATGGCTATGTCCACAGCTTCGTTCTGCATCCAGACGGGTTGGGGGAAGACAGCTGGGGCAAGGTGGATGTCAGGGACATCGCCCAACGATTCGGAATCGTCGAGTTCCGGCTCAGTCGCGAGGCGCACGGTCGCGTTGTGAACAACCTGCAGCGAAACTCGCCAGATCTCTACGAAGCGGCATTCGCCAAGGCCAAAGAACTCATTCAGACCTATCGACAACAGTGATTTGCCCTCGGGCTGCAGCGCAGTGTGCTCTCGGATAACCGGGGGCGCCTCGGTTTCAAGTGGATCAGCGCCGCCATGCACGGCAAGGCGCGCTTGCCGACACCTGCAGCCAGGAGTTTTTCATCCTCGGTCGGTGTGTAGAGCTCCGCCAGCTCACGCGGTGTCGGATCGGGTTTCAGGCTGGGATAGGCCGTCTCATGGAGTGTGGTCATGCGCGGGGACTACCCCGCCTGGCGTCTTTGCTACCCATCGCCTCAATCCCAATGGGTGTCGGTGGCGGGTTCGTGAAACGAGGTTTCCAGCAGACACTGGTTGTCCTCGGCGATGCGGTACATGTCATCCAGCAACGAGGCGATAACCTCGTCCAGCAAGTCGCGGGTCAGGTAGGGAACCACCAACTCGTAGAGCGTGCCCTCGGTATTCAGGCGTTGCATGGCAAAACGCTCGAAGCAGGTCTGCTCGATCAGCCGGTGGCCGCGGGCCAGGCCGCGTGACTGCTTGCTGAAACGGGACAGCACCATCGTGACGCGCAGGACCGCCACGGGCGTCGTCCCCTCGGCTGGCGGGCGGGGGCCTTCGACCTGTTCGGTCAGTAACAACAAAGGCGGCGGGGACTGCGGAGCTGCCTGCGCCAACGCAGGCAATCCCTGCTCGAACCGGGCTTGCAGGCTGGAATCCGACGCATCGAGGTAACGCATGGCCGATTTGACATCCTTCCAGCCGACGTACTCCATCAGCTCCTTGATGTCCCAGCCGCTGGCGCGGGCCCATCCGGCAAAGCCGCGGCGCATGGAGTGGCTGCTGTAGTCCTCGGGCGACGCAACACCGGATTCGGCGAGCACACTGCGCAGCAAGGGGATCAGGCTGTTGGCATGCAGGCTTTCGTCGGCCACATGTCCCCAGCGGTCAATCTTGCGAAACACCGGTCCCTCGGTCAATCCGGCCAGATCAATCCAGGCATTGAAGGCCGTAACGGGACACAGGCGGGACAGCGCCGGGCATCTGAAAACACGGCCCTGACGCTGCCTGTCGCCTTTGCTGCGGCCCAGGTAGCAGGTCATGCCTTGGCCGGGGGTGACCTCTATGCTCTCAACGCGCAGGTTGACCAGTTCGTCGGAGCGGAAGCCGCGCCAAAATCCCAGCAGCATCAGGCTGCGGTCGCGCGCGTGGCGCAGTGCGGCTTGCTGGTCGCCGGACCGCTGCGCATGACTGATGGCGGTATCGAGCCACTGATCGACTTGCTGAAGCACGGCCAGTTCCAGTGGGCGGGCGCGCTTTTCTTGCACGCTGTGAACAGAGCGAATGCCCCTGAGGACCTGGCGCACCAAGGCCGATTTGGTGGGGTCGGGAAAGCCCTGGTCGTTGTGCCACCTTGATAGCGCCGCCAGCCGCTGGCGCAGGGTGTTGATGGCCAGGGTGGCCGCGTGGTCGGCCAGGTAGCGGGCAATGGCGTCCGCCGTGGAAGGCAGCAAACCTTTCCACTCAACTTCAAAATGGCGAATCGCCGAAGCGTAGCTCCGGCGCGTGTTGTCGCTCTCGGCGGCCTCGATGTATTGGGCAAGACGGGTCATCACACTGTCGTCAGACTGTCTCAATTCTGCTGCAGGGTTGCACCGGCCCCGGCCCAATGACCGGTTACGCGCGGCAGGTAGCGCGACGCTTGACTGTTGGGGCCTGGGCGATTCATACCGCGATGCGGGCGAGGTCAATGGCGAGTCGCTCATCCATTTCCTGCTGAGCGAGGCTCGGTACCCAATGCTCTCTATTCCCGTTCAACTTCCAAGTAGGTCCTGCTTGCGTTGCCCGGGTGCAATTCGTCTGCATTCGCAAGCGTCTTGAATGGCGAAAGATCGAAGCGTAGCACCGACTGACTGATGTCCTCGTAGCGTTCAACGGCATCCTTCATGTGCGCCCGCAATGCTTGCAGGTAGACCTGAGTGTGCGCTTTCGCTGTGGCCAATTCGGTGACGCGGCCGTGTCCTGGCACGATACGCAAGGGCTGGAGCTTTTCCACTTCGGCAAATGCCACCAGCCACAGCCGCGTGTTGCTGACCGGGATGACTGCCAGCAATCGGTCCACGTAGATGATGTCCCCAGAGAACAGGACCTTGACATCTGGCAACCACACCATCATGTCCCCCGGGGTGTGCCCGCCCCCGCGATTCAGCAACTCCACCGTTCGGCCACCAAAGTCCATCCGTAAATCATTGGTGTCAACGACACGAACGGGATAGACCGGAACGGTCCCCTGAAGCTTGTCACCCAGAATCGGCCGCAACGCGGCCAGTTGGTCTCCTGATCGCACCCGCATGTCCGCCGCCGCAGCGGCATGGGAAATCACTTCAGCGCCTTGCTCCTTGAAATAGCCATTGCCCAGCCATCGGTGGTCTTGACCCCCGGTGTTGATGACCCAGCGCACCGGCTGCGGGGTGATCCTCTTCACGGCCTCATGGATGGCTTTCGCACTGGCGTATGAGGCCCCACTGTCGATCAGAACCGCGCCTGCAGGGGTGACCACCAGTCCGATATTGGCATTGAGGCCTTCGTTCTCGGCGGTACGTCCTCCGATGTCCCCGATGTGGGCGTAGACCCCTTGCGCGACGGCTTCGAACTTCACTTCCAGCGCATGACTGATCGTCATGCTGCACAGCGCGATGATCCCAAGAATTGTCTTTTTCATCATCATGTTTCAGTCTCATTGCATGACCGGTGGCCATGCGTGGGTTTCTTCCTGGGCATCGCGGCACCAGGCGTAGAGCGCGTCGTAGAGCACCATTCCGTGGCGCAACATCTCGTGGTCATTGGCAAACACCCGCGACAGACCCAGCGAGATCGCGTAGAGGCCGGCCGATTGCGGTGTGAGATCGAGCCGCGAGGTGTCGGCACCGCGCACGATACCGGCGAGCCGGGCCAGCGCCGGATCGTCGAGCCGGTACTTCGCCAGAAAGGCGTCGAAACTGCATTGCTCACCCACGTGGCTCATCTCCACGCCCGGGATGTCGTAGGGCGTGGCACCCGTCGCAGCGGCCACGCGTTGCACCTCACCCGCCGGCACGTAGAGGAATTCAGCCGCCGGGTCGATGAAGCGCTGGATCAGCCACGGGCAGGCAATGCGGTCGATCTTGGGGCGTTCGCGGGTGACCCATTTCATGGTGCGTTCTCCTTCGCCACCAGGGCCTGCCCGGCGGCCTGCCAGCCGTCGAGGCCACCATGCAGGTAGCGCGCATCCACGCCGGCCGCGCGCAAGCGCAGCGCCGTGGAGCGGCCCACTTCATGGCCGTAGACGCAATAGACCACCACGGGCCGGTCGTGCGGCAGGTCGGCGGCCCACTGCGCCACGGCGGCGGGGTCGCGCCAGCGCGCGCCCGCCATCATCTGCGTGGCCTGCTCGAACACGCCGGCCCGGCGCACGTCGAGCACCAGAGCGCCCGACACGTCCGAGTGGCCACAGCCGAAGGGTTCGCTCGCCGCGTGCACCGCCGACTGGTAACGCGCGTACACGCCGGCCCAGTCGATGCTGGCCATGAAGGCATCGACGTAGGCACCCGCCGCAGCGCCGAAGTCCAGATGGTAGGCGTGTTCGTACATGTCCAGTGCCAGCAGCGGCACACCACCGGCCAGGCTGTGGGTGTGGTCCGCGGCCCACTGGTTGACCAGCGTGCCTTCACGCGGCTGGAACACCAGCAGCATCCAGCCCGAGCCACCGCCCAGCGCCTTGGCACAGGCCGAGAACTCCTCGCGCCAGCGTTCGAAGCCGCCGAAATTGGCATCAAGGGCGAGCTTCATCGCCGGCTCCATGGTCTGACCGTCACCGCCCAGGCCGCTGAAATAGAGTTCGTGCAACAGCATGGAGTTGGTGGCGATCAGCTCCTCGCGCTTGAGGCCGTTGAGGGCGTAGCCCGGCGCGGTGCCAAACGCCATGCCCGCCAACTGGGCGCGGATGGCGTTGAGACGCTTGACCGCGCCGCCGTAGTTGTTCTGGTGGTGGCTGCTGAGCAGCCGCTCCGAAAAGCCCGCGACCGCGCCAGCGGCAAACGGCAAAGGCAATGCATTCACATGGTTCATGAAGTTCTCGATCAGCGCAGCCACAGAGACACCACCAGCCCGGCGGCCGCGCAGGCACCGAGCAGGGGCAACACACCCAGCTTGAAACGGAACAGCGCCAGCGCCGCGACCACAGCGATCACGGCCGAGCCGGCGTCGAACGCGCCGTCGAAACCCTGCGGCCACAGCACGTGGTACGCGAAGAACAGCGCGAGGTTGAGGATCACGCCGACCACCGCGGCCGTGATCGCCGACAGCGGCGCGGTGAAGCCCAGCTTGCCGTGCGTGGCCTCCACCGCCGGGGCGCCGGCCAGGATGAAAATGAACGAGGGCAGGAAGGTGAAGAAGGTCACCACGCTCGCGGCCAGTGCGGCACCGAGAAACAGCGCGTCCGAACCCAGTACTTCCTTGACCCAGCCGCCCACGAAGCCCACGAAGGCCACCACCATGATCAGCGGCCCCGGCGTGGTCTCACCCAGTGCCAGGCCGTCGATCATCTGCGCGCCGCTCAGCCACTGGTGCGTGTCCACCGCACCCTGGTAGACGTAGGGCAGCACCGCATAGGCGCCGCCGAAGGTGAGCAGCGCGGCCTTGGTGAAGAACCAGCCCATCTGCGTGAGCGTGCCCTGCAGGCCTTGCGTGGCCAGCAAGGCGGCCATGGCCAGCAGCCACAGGCCCAGGCCGGCGGCGAGCACCTTCACCAGATGCCGCTTCGAAAAGCGTGCGTGCGCGGGTGTGGGCGTGTCGTCGTCGATCAGCGCGGGGCCATAGCCCGCCACCTGCGCACCGTGCCCACCTCCGAGCGCGAACACCTGCGGCCAGCGCCGCGCGCCGAAGTGGCCGATGAGGCCGGCGGCGAGCACGATGGCCGGGAACGGCGTGTTGAACGCGAAGATGGCCACGAAGGCCGCGGCCGCGATGCCCCACATCCACGGGTTGCGCAGCGCGCGCGTGCCGATGCGGTGCGCCGCGTGCAGCACCAGCGCGGTCACCGCCGGCTTGATGCCATAGAAGATGCCGGCCACCACCGGCACGTCGCCAAAACGGATGTAGACCCACGACAGTCCGATCAGGATGAACAGTGAGGGCAGCACGAACAGCGCACCGGCGACGATGCCGCCCCAGGTGCGGTGCATCAACCAGCCGATGTAGGTGGCGAGCTGCTGCGCTTCGGGGCCCGGCAGCAGCATGCAGTAGTTCAACGCGTGCAGGAAACGCTTCTCGTTGATCCAGCGGCGGCGCTCGACCAGTTCGGTGTGCATGATCGCGATCTGCCCGGCCGGACCACCGAAGCTGATGAAGCCGAGCTTGAGCCAGAAGCGGAAGGCCTCCATGAAGCCCACGGGTGCGGGCCGTTCGTTGGGCGCTGGGGTGCTCATGTTTTTCTTCCTTCGGTGGGGGTGGCCAGTAGCGCGTCGAACACCCCGGCCGCGGCGGCCTGCAAGCGGTCGTCGTCGTTGTGCATCTCGCGCAGCCCGGCCAGCACGGCTTCCAGGCCGACCGCCTCGGGCACCGGGATGCCGCCCGCGTCGAGGCAGTGCACCATGGCGCCGATGCGCACCAGCCGGGGATCCTGGTCCAGCCCGAAGCTGGCCAGCAGCACTTCAAAAGTGACGCGCGCACCGACGTGGCTGAAGCGTGCGCCATCGAAGTCGAAACCGATGGCGCCGCGCGGCAGGCGCGCCACATCGGCGAGCCAGACGAACTCGGCCCGCGCATCGATGAAGCGCGCGATCAGCCAGGCGCTGGCCAGACGGTCCACCCAGGGGCGTGCGCGGGTGGCCCAGCGCTTGCCCTGGAACTGGCGCGCGTCGAGCGGCGCGATGCCGTGCTCGGGCAAGGCCCGGGGTTCGCCCGCCGAGTAGTGCGCATCCAGCGCGTCGCGCAGGTCGGCCAGCGTGGCCTGGGCCTGCAGCGAGGCCTCGCCGGGAAAGTAGTCGATGCGCTGCACCTCCTCCAGCGCCTGCGCCAGGCCGCGCCAGCGCCGGCGCGCCACCGCTTCGCCGAGCGCGCCCAGCTCGGCATGCAGCGCATCGGCCGTGGCGCGCCACGCCGCATAGGCCTCACCGCGATCGAACAGCCCCAGCATCTCGATGCGCTGGGTTTCGTCGGTCGCATCCAGCCGCAACACCATGGCCGAGCCCCCGTGCTCGCGCACCTCGTCTGCGAGTGGCTCGAACAGCGCCTGCTGGGCCTCGGGCAACAGGTAGGCCCCGTCGCGCAGCGCCGCACAGCCCATGGCCTTGAGCGCGCGCCAGACGCGCACCCGCACCGCGCTGGGCTGGGTGGGCAGGGTGACGAGCAGCATCGAGAACATGCATTGAAATATACATCACATTATTTGCAACAACAATTGCATAGAGGGCTGGCTCCCCCGGCTTAGGGGTATGGGGCAACCAGACCGCTTGCGCGGGTTTAGATACGGGCCTTCGAGCCGCAACACGTCTCGCAAAAGAAATCGGAAGACGAACGAGCCGTGCTATTTGAACGGCCGAACTGCCTGAACGACGCCCTGCACATGCCCGACCAGGAGAGGCCATTTCTGTGGTTTCGCGCTCGCTCATTGGCCCCTCGGCAGAAGTGCCTTTTGAGTCAATGCCGTTTGATGGGTCTGCGTCCGGCCATCCCGCTTTTACAAAACGACAACAACCGTGTTCATCGGTGCGCGATATAACAAGCAGGTCTAGGAGACCCGAATGAACACACGAATTGCATTGACGACCCTTACGTGCCTGCTGCTGCTCGGCGCGGGTGCTCGTGCCGATGAAGGCAAGGATGAGTCCGGTAAGGGCAAGCAGCGATACGAGGAGCGCTTCGAGCGTTCTGAGCGCGGCGAACGCTCCGAACGTTCTTATCGCGACCATCGAGATGGCAACTCGCACTTCCATCGTCAGGGCCAAACTCGAATTCCCAATGGGCATCTGCCGCCTCCGGGCGAGTGTCGTGTCTGGTACCCGAATCGTCCCGCCGGACAGCAGCCCCCGCCATTCAAGTGCGGCCTGTCACCGGGTCGGGTTGAGCCAGGTGGTTGGGTATTCTCACCAGGGCCTCGCCGGCAAGAGATCGAAGTAACTGTGTATGACGAACGTCGCCCAGGCATCGTGATCGATGTAGGCATATTCGATGCGCGCACGGGTTCTCTCCTCCGTGTAACGGGCGCGCGATAAATGGTTGGTGGACACCATCGTTGCGGCTACGCCTGCATCACCAGGGATGGGATGACCGGACCCTTGTTTCGATTGACCTCAATCGTGATGTGCACAAACTCTTCATGGACATGCAGTAGCTGTTTGAAATAGTCCGGATCGACATGTTCAACCGTCGGGAGTGAGAGGATGCAGCCTGCACATTGAGTCTCGCGCCCTGGCCGGTGGAACGACGGTGCTAACCGTGCTCGCGAGGAAGGTCGAGGCCACGGTGGTAGACGAACCTGAGCCCGATTCCCACACGGTGTTCGCCCACGCTCCAAGCGAACCGCCTACGTCAGGTACGCCGGTCCTGGACAGTGCAAACTGGTACGACGCCACGCAGATGAAGTGGCTGATTGAGTACCTGCCTGCTGTTTGCGCGAATAGGATGGGCATGCATAAATGACCAGGCGCTATGGATCAACTGGCGACAGGCACCGAAAATCCGTATATTCGCATTTATGAATTAAATGCTAGCAGTGTCGACGCTGCAGAACGCATCCGGTCCCCTCGACATCGACGGCAGGAAGGTGCTCACGCTGGTGAGCAACGACCAGCCGGGTCTGCTGCAACAACAACATCTAGGTGGCCGCCGAACTGGCCAACACCTACAAAGTGCCCATCCCAATCTACCCAGTGTCCTTTATGCCTGCCGACACAAAGGCGCCCATGATCCGGTTCGGCGGCGAGAACATCGCGCAGAGTGGCCGCAGGTCCAACGGGATGATTTCGCACACCGAACTGGACGACTGGTTCGTGGTTGAAGGGGTAACGAAGCAGGACAAGTCGAGTTTGCTGATGACGTCTGCCGTCAAGAGCAGCTTCGAGGCGCTCGAGCAGAGCATCCAGGGCCAATAAATAGGCAGGAACAGCCTTCATGCAACACGATAGCGACAAAATCCTCCTGGCAATTTTCCTGTCAGTGGCACTGCATGCCCTGGCGTTGGTTCTGGTCAGCGACCATCCATTCAGGTTCATCGACCGTCCGGACGCACCGCAGCCAGAGGCCAAAATCATCCTCGTGAAGCTCTCACAGGCCCCTCCTGAAAAGATCGCCCCTGAGACGGTTCAGCCGGCAGCGACGCCAGCGCCATCATCGTCCGTCGCTACCGATATCCAAGTCACCCAGAGCAGCACTGCTGCAACACCTGCCTCAGAGCGCCAGCCCATCTCCATGACGGCACCCCCTGCACCAACCGCAGAAGAGTGGGCCTTCGCTGCCAAGTACACGCTCAAGAACAGCAAGGGCTACCGCTACACCTGGGGCCAACAGGTCCGCAGCATGATGGGCACAGCCTTCGAAGGTTCAGACCAGGGCGTGGTCCGATTCCGGGTTGAAATTGCTCCCAATGGATCCATGGCCAAGCTGGAGACGTTGTGGACCACATCCGCATCTGCCGAACAGCTAGCTCGCGAGGCCATCGGGAGCATGCCGCCTTTGCCACCGACTCCTACTGGCAAGCCGTTGATCTTTGAGAAGACAATCTCGTTCTCACCCTTCGTGTCGGATATTCCGCCAATCTACAGGGACGACTGCCTCCCTGACCCGCCAACGTTCCTCAACCGGTTTGCGTGGGGTGGACAGGGTCAGCCAGTTCATGCCGATGCGACAGCTAAAGAGAGCCCAGACCCTCTCCCCCTGAAGGAATGCCTCAAGCTACTGCCCCAGGACTCCATAGAGGCCGAGGCCGCTCGCGATCAGCAGCAGTTGAATCGGTGGGAATCGAGCAACCTAGGGCGCTAGACATGGTCGCTCGTCAATGCAGGGTGACGTCTCCCCCCTTATCCGGTCAGTTCTAAACTGGAGTCACAGCACCGCTTCAAGCGAATTGCAGTTCGATCTTGCCGGCGCGGCGCCGCACCGGACCGACCACGATCTTCACGTCGTGGCCCAACCTGGCCACCAGCTCCAGCAGCTTGGCTTCGCTGACGCCGCGGAACTGGCCGCGCGTGATGCGCGAGATCTTGGACTGATCAATGCCCAGCAACGTCGCCGCATCCTCTTGCGTCAGGCGGCGCGCCTTGATCGCACGGGCAATCTCGCCGGCGAGCTGGGACTTGCGCTGCATCTCGGCCGCGTCGGTGTAACCCAGGTCGGCATAGACGTTGGTACTGCCTGCTTCGATGGTGATGCTTGTGTGTTCATTCATTTGCGTGCTCCTTGCTGTGCCTGCCAAACCTCGAAATCCTGCTTCGCGGCCTTCAGACGGGTGTTGATCAAATCCAAGTCCGGCTTGGGCGTGGCGATGCCGCTTTTGGACTTCTTCTGGAAGCAGTGCAGGACATATACCCAGCCAGCGAACTTGACGGTGTAGACGGCCCGGTAGGTGTCGCCCTGGTGGTCCTCGACCACCTCCAGCACGCCGGCCGAACCGAAACCCGTCATCACCTTTGCATCCTGGTGCTTGCCGCCGGCCTGCGCCAGGTCGATGGCATGGCCAAAAACGTCTTTGACATCCTCCGGCATCGCATCGAGGTCGCGCTTGGCGGAACTGACCCATTTCACGGGCTTGCGGGTTTGCTTCGACATCGCCTCGATTATGCCTATTTAGACATATTTCCGTCAACCCACGTCGCCAGGCTGGGGGCCGCAGGGCTGATTTTTTCGCTAACGTCTACAAGGGCCGATCTACGCCCACGCATACCAGGGCGCAGGCCGGATCAGCGCAAAACTGGCGTCACATTGGATAATCTCCCATTACCCAATGTGAGATGTAGATAACCCCTCAATTCATGAGGTCCTAAAATAGTATGTAATATCATGGTACATACCGTAGTACGAAAAAAGAGGTTAAGCCATGGCCAGAGCCGGGATCTACAAATCTGAAGTGCTGCGCGCACGCGATAAATTGCGGGCCACGGGGCGCAACCCGTCCATCGATGCGGTGCGCGAAGAGCTGGGTACCGGCTCCAAGAGCACAATCCATCGCTACCTGAAGGAGATCGAGGAAGAGGAAGGTGGGGCCACCGGCACCCGAGTAGCCATCAGCGAGGCGATCCAGGATCTGGTGGGCCGCCTGGCCGAGCGCGTCAACGAGGAAGCGGAGGAGCGGGTCACTGCGGCGCAGGCCCGGCACGCCGAGCAGCTCGCGCAGCACGAGCAAGTCGCCGCGGCCCTGAAAACCGAAGCGCAGTCCACCCGCCAGCAACTGGAGCACACCCAGCGCTCCTTGGCCGAGGAAAAGACCGCTCACGGCAAAACCAGCGAAGCGCTGAGCCACAAGACCCTGGAATGCACGCAGCTCACGCAGCAGGTGGTCGACCTGCAGGAGCGGCTCGCGGCCGAAGAACGCCATCGCCAATCCCTGGAAGAAAAGCACCAACATGCGCGCCAGGCGCTGGAGCATTTCCGGCAATCCAGCAAGGAGCAGCGCGACCAGGACCAGCGCAAGCAGGAGCAGCAGGTGCAGTACCTGCAGGCCGAGGTGCGCACCGTGAACGAGACCTTGACTACCAAGCAGCAGGAAGGCGTGCACGCCCTTCAGGATAACGCGCGCCTGCTGGGCGATCTGTCGCGTGCCCAGGGTGATTTGCATCAGGTCAGGGAAGAGGCGCGGGGCCTGCGGCCGCTAAAGGATGAACTGGGGTTTGCGCAAAGGCGTATAGAGGAGTTGGGTCGGCGCCTGGTGGAGCAGGATGCAGCGGTCCAGCAGCTCAGCACTTCGAATGAGCAGTTGCAGGCCAAGGTCGACGAGTTGCTCACCGCGAAGCAGCAGCTGGAACTGGCGCTGGCGACGGCCAGGTCCAGCGTCACCGCGCAAGAGCAGGTCGTGGCCAGCATGCTGGAGCGGCTGACTGCGATGCCGGTCGAGCCCGATTTGGCTACTGTGAAGGATGTCGAAGTGGGCGGGAGGAAAATGACAAAAAATCCCACCGTGACAGGGACTTAGGTCTGTTTCTGCTGAGTTTTACATGAATCCCTGCCGACCCTCATCAATACCCAAAACCATACCAACAGAAACTTGTGGCTGTCAACGCACGCTTTTGGACGTCCGCAAACAAAAAAGCCCCGTAACGCTAGTGTTTACGGGGCTTTTAGGGGGTTGTCCTGGACGCTTGTGGACGTCTTTGGACCGATCGCTGGCAGAGGCTGCCTTCACAACGTCGGCCGAATAAATGAGCGATTGCCTCCCGGTGTCCATCAAATCACATTCATCATTTCTTGCAGGATCGCTTGACGCTCGAGTCGATCGGGGGGTCACTTCGCTGAGGCTAAAGCGGACATCGGTCGCAAGCGTACAGCCGGATCTCCCAGCACCACGTAGTTGCGGCAGTCGTCCCGCGCGATGCGTGCAGCGAGCATTTCGCTGTCAAGCACGGCGCCACCGTAGACCTTTCTCGTCAAGATTTCCGTCAGCTTCGTGCCCGACACACCCCACTGCAGGTTGAACCGGTCCACCGCATCGCCCACACGAAGGCCCGCGAGCAGTTTCTCGAGCACTTCGCGGAACTGCTGAGTCTGGGCCACACCCTTGTCGTTCTGGAAGCTCGACGCCCAGGCCTTGTCTATGTGGCCCAGGGTCGCCAGTACGCCGCCTTGCGGCAATGTCATTAGCCGCTGCGGAAGTCTTGCCGTCATCGGCGCGGGGGCGCTGCGCTTGGAGCCGGGCGGCATGCTGAAGTTGTCGAACTCGGGCGATCCGGCTCCATAGCAAGCGAAGTAGAAATGAATGAGGCCGTGCACGTTCGCATCTCCCGGGACGTCCGTCGCCGAAAACCAGTGTCGCTCGTCGATCGCGCCGTAGCCGTTCCAGTCCTGGCACACTAGCGCGCCCTGACAAGAAGGCAGGCGCGCATCGTCCGCTTCGAATGCCATGCCGTGCGATCCGGTGAGCAGGATGGAAGAAGGATCGCCTTGCCGCAAGGTGCGGATGAGCCCGTCCTTGGTCGCGTCGTCTCCCAGCACGGGATGGATCCCGAAGCCGAACTTCTGTCCCAGCGGCGGGCGCTTGTCAACCCCCTCGCAGAATGGGCCCGCAACCTGCGATGTGAACAGCTGCGTGGCGCGGTCAAAGTCGTGGCAGGGCGCGAAGATGTCTAGCCTTCGCGCGGTCTTCTTCGCCGCATCCGTCTCGAATCCGACGACACTGGCTGCATACGCCTTGTATTCTTCCAGCGTCGGGAAGTCGATCCGGCCCACAGCCGCCGAGAGGTCCAGCGAGTACTGGAACTCGAAAGAAACCTCGTTCGGCGGCCCGATGATGACGAGGTAGTAAGGCACGCCGTCGTCGGGGTCGATGATGTTCAGCGATGAGCCGTGCCGCACAAGCCAATGGCTCGCGCTTTCGCCAGGCCGCCAGCCGTCCGCGCCGGAGAAGACGCGAAACCTTGTGCCTGCTTCCGCCTTTCGCAAAGCCACGAGGGCGTGAAGCGCGTCAAGCCGGGGCGCTGGGTCCACTCCGACCGCGAATACGAGGCCCCAGCCGACTTCGTCCAGGTTCGACGCGTTGTTGCCGAACGTGACGCCGAAAACCTCCAAGGCAGGAACCGGCGCGCCCACGGCAGCGGCCAACCCTTGTTCGCCGGCCTGCAATAGGCCGAGCATGTCGGCCGTTTGCGGCGGCTGGATCGGACGACACGTCTTCGCATCAATGCCGAACGACAAGTTCTCGTGGGTGGTGTCGTCTGTCATGACTACCCCGCAAGTGCAGCTTGCCAGATGAGGTGTGCGACCTCCGGTCCCGCGATGTCGTTGTGCGCACCCGACGCGCCGTCGACCTTGGCAATGTATTCGCTGCTTTCAACGTTGTAGATGTGACCGGCTTTGAAGCCGTAGCTTTCGTTCGCTGGGCGCATGCGCTCATGCGCCGCCGTGGTGCCGCGGATGCCGAACGCACCAATGGCACCGAACTGTGGAAGGTTCTCCATGTACGCGACCTGGCCTGCAACGCCCGCGGCCCATGGATACAGCTTGCCAACAGCGTGGTCATGTTTCGACACTGTGGTCGCGATGGGTCCCGATACCTTTCCATCGACCAGCACCTTCGTGAAGTACCCCGCGACCTTCTCTTTGAACGGAATTTTTGGTGCGTATGCCCACAGCGACATCGCGCCTTGCACCAGGACGCATGAGGTGACAGGTCGTGGCAGCGACGCCGCGGCGCCCGGGCCGCCCAGCGCCGAGCTCATGACGATGCAGCCGAAGCTGTGGCCCATGAGGTGCACGCGCACACCAGGACATGTCGCCATGAGCCGCGCGATAAACCCGTGCAGATAGTGTTCGCCGACCTGGTTGGCGCGCTTTTTCATGGTCCAGAACGTGAGCTGCCGCAGGGGAGAGAGCAACAAGCTCAGCCCGCCTAAGCCGAAGGAAACGCCATCGGGCGCGTCCTGAAGTGCGTTGTCTGGGTCAAAGGGCTCGCGATCGCTGGCACCCGCGCCAGGCGCGCCGCCCGCGCCAAGCGCGAGCGCCTCGTTGAGCGCCATGTAGGCCTCCCGCATCTTCGGCGTGAGTACGAATGCTGCCGCGTTTGTGCGCAGTTCATCGAACAGCTGGGTCAGCGCCGCGCGCACGGCTGGGGTATCGCCGAGAGCCTGCGCGTACTCCGCCATCATCGCCTGCACGCCCACCCCGCCCGCGGCGAAGCTGTCGCCCGAGACGGGCTTTTCGTCGCCCCATGAAAGGCTTGGCCAATGGAAGCCCACGTGAAGATCCTTGAAGTCCGGCCGCGCCTTGCGCATCGCTTCGCGGTCAGTGGGCAGGCTCCAGAATGCGCCGACCCACTTGTCGTACTGCTCGTACGCGCCGGGGACGTCGCCCTTCCAGCCGTGGCTCCAGATGAACACGTCGGTGGTGGCCGATGCCTTGACGGCCTCAATCACGGCATCGCTCGTTTCGCCGCCCGGGAGTTGCGGGTCGGGCACCTCGCGCGCGTCCGCATCGACGCTCAGGAGGTAGTAAGAGGCAGGTATGGCGGGGAGGTCTCTCTTGGGCATGGATTTTTCTCCTTGGACGTCGGATCAGGGGCGGCCGCAACTGCGCGGAGCAGTGGCCTGGTTGCTGAAATGGTCGCGCGTCTCTTCATCACTGAATGTCTTGCGCTTGGCGATCTCGCAGGCCTTCTCGATCCAGGTGTCCGCTTTGAGGCTCCACAGCGCCAGACCGCCGTCACCCGCAGAAAGAAGCCAATCCCCATCCGGCGAAATTTCCAGCGAGTCAACGGCCGAGTTGTGAAACCCTTGTGCAATTTGCAGTGGCGTTCGCTTGTGGGGGCGGATGACGTAGAGCCGTCCTGTGTCGTCGCTGACGGCAATATCTCCTGCGCGGCTGACAGCAAGCCGCTTGGGCACGCTCGCCGGATCTTTCTTCCATACTTTGATTTTCTGTTCGCCTACCAGCGGGAAACTGAAGATATGGCCAGAGAAGTTGGCCACCCACAGCGTGTCACCCTGCGGGTTGAAGGCGATGGCACCAATTTCGTTGGATGGCAGGCCTTTGGGCACAAGAGCCTCGATCGACTCAACGGCGCAGCCGCCTTGGGTGCCCACGCGCCAGAACCGCACGCCATCCGAAGCAACAGTGGCGAACTCCCGCGTCCCGGGCCGGAACGCGGCTAGTCGTGTCGAGCGGAACGGGAAGGTCCCGGGGAAGGAAACTTGCGGACAGGGGCTTGCACGCTTTGCGGATCCGTCGATGGACCAGATCAGTAGTTGGGAGCGCGATAGCGGCTGGGTGATCTGTGTGAGCGCCAGTAGCACTGATGCGTCGTCAGACACGGCGATGGACTCGATTTCACCAGACCCGAGGTCGAGCCCTTCCAGCGCAGCGAGCGTGGTCGCCTGACCGTCTGACGCGAATACGCCTTTCTTGTCGGCTGCAAACACCACACCCCTTTCGCGCGCGCGCACCAGGGTCTCGATCGGCCCCCGGGCCTGGTACGTGTAGGCTGTTTCTCCTTGCCCGTCCGTCAGTCGTGCGGTGATGAACTCACCACCACGCGAAGCGACGAAGCCCTTGCCGGCCCAGTCCATGCTGCCATTCGAAGCACCGGGTAGTATCTCGCGGGCCAGCGGATGCCTCTCTTTCCCAAGCGCTATGCGGTAGATATCGCCGTTCTCAGTCGAAACATATGCCGGTGCGCCAGATGCCGACAAGGCGATACTCAATAGCTGACGCGGCACTTCTAGCATGGTCAGCGAGGTGGGTGCTCCGACGTCACCTGACCTCCAGTCCCAGACGCGCAGTCGCCCATCCCAGCCAGCGGACAGCAGCCGTCCGTCCTTGAGGAACCGCATGTCGGAAACGGCATCCGTATGCGCGACGAAGCTGCGCCGATGCGCACCTGTCGCCGCGTCCCACACGTGGATCTTGCCCCCTCGGTTACCGGCAAGAATCTCCTTCTGGTCGGGACTGACCACGACACTGTAGAAGGCGCCCTTGGCGCTCTCCTCCCGAGGCATCGCAGCAAGTTGTCTCCCGCTCGTCACGCCGCCGGGCTGCGCCGGTGGTGTGATGATCACGACCTGTTCGTTGGCGGACAAGTCGGCCGCCACAATGCGCGTGGGCAGCGACGGTGACCTCAGGATCCCCAGCCCCGTCACCCGAGATGGGACGCGGTGCGTCCACGACAGCACGGGCTCAACCGAGCTACGAGGATCCACCGTCCATGCCGAAACGATCCCCTTTTCCGTTCCCGCATAGAGCATGCCGTCCGCCCACGCGAGCGAACGCACGGGCGAACGCATGAGCGGAAGGTGATCGGACCTGCCCGTCATTGGCACTGCGTGCTTCAACAAGGAGAGCGTACGCGCATCCCACAGCGCGACACTGCCTTCGTCTCCGCCAGTGGCAAGCATGTCACCTAGCATGAGGATGGATCGCACCCCGAGGGGGTGCACTTCTTTTACCCGCTGCAGTACGGCGCCGTCGCTGCTGCCTTCGAAGATGCGCACGTCGTAGCGGCCAGTCCCCGCTTCTGCCACGGCTCTGAACGAGCCGTCCGACGACAGGTAAATGGACTTGCCGCCGCCCAGATTCTCTATGGCTTCGACATGACGGCTGCGGTACAGCAGTTCGCCCAGCATGCCCTGGAAGTCGAACGCGATCAGTGCGGGGTCGCTCTGCTCTAGGTGCGTGCCCGCGACCGCGGCCAGGCTTGCAAGGTCGAGTTGAGGCTTGTTGCCGAGTACGGCCAACAGATTCGCCTGCGTTGCGGTGATGTCCCGGGTCCAGACAAGTTTCGCCTGCAGTTGCAGCTGGTTCCAGTGCATCCAAGCGCCCCCGGGCAGGCCTATCGCGAGCAGCAGCGCCAACAACAGGTATTTGCGCCGTGTCTCACGAGCGAGACCCCGATAGGTCCGGAATCCATCGATGAATCGGGCTTCCACGTCCGAACACGCTTCGGATTCTTCCAGTGGAATGCTGTCCCGGCTAGCCGGACTCAGGCGTTTGAAGTAGGCATCTTTCTCACCATCCAGCTGCCACGACCGCGCAAGCTGCTGCCATATCGCCAGGTTCTTGCTTCGCCACGCCTCGATGCAATCGCGCATGGGCAACGCCATGCTGTCGTGCGACAGTTCGTACCACTCGCCGTCCTGCCTCGACAGGCGCCGAACCAGGTGTGCTTCTTGCAACATGCGCAGCTCTTCTGCCGTGGGCTCACCTGCATCGAACGCATCGACAAGGGTGGGCGACCGCAGGCCACTGGGCGTAAGAAGGCGACGATCGATCCAGTCCATGACTACGCGCGCGCGCTTGGGATCGGGTGTGCATCTGGCCAGCTGTGCGTGGCAATAGTCCTGTAGCGCGGCGTTGACCTTGAAGCCCTCCAGATCCTTCGTGTAAAGCGATCGCACAGGGCCGGACGCACTCAGGCGCTGCCAGATGTTGGCGCAAGCCACCTGCAACTGCACGGGTTCCACCGTCCTGCCGTCGACGAGCGTCAGCTTGCCGTCTGCGCCGCGTGCACGCACCTTGCTCAGTTCGCTGACGATGAAAATCGCCGCATCCGCGGGCGTGCCGGCCTCGGCCATCTCGACCTTGTGCTGGAGCAGCGGCCCGCGGATCGCCTTCACCGCTTCCTCGGTGGTCAACAGGTCCAGGCGGAACGTGTTCGCCAGTCGCGAGGGCACCAGGTGGCGGAAGGGGTCGAGCCACGAAAAATATTCTTCCCGCATGCTAACGATCAGCCACACCGGACTGCCTTCGCGTCGCAGCAGTTCACCCAGCTCGCGGAAGAAAGTAACCTGTGCGGACACGTCTGCACCGCAGGTGAAGACTTCCTCGAACTGGTCGATCACCAGCAGGAGCCGCAGTGGCGGATCGGCCGCGGGCAGTTGGATGCGCCCCACGTAGTCCGTGAGCGTGTCGCCTTCACACGTGTCCCCGTTTCCGGCGGCCTGCAGCTGGCTCATGAGGCGTTGCGCCAGCGTTTGATGAGGTGAGCCAGTCACGCGCAGGACGGCGGGCGTGTGGAAGCGCCGACCCAGGTCCGCGAGCAGGCCGTTGCCGGCCGTGAGCAAGGAAGTCTTACCCGCGCCCGATGGCGAATAGAGCACGACAATGCGGTCCGCGACCGCTCGCCAGGAAAGTTCCTCCACTTCGGCATCGCGACCGAAGAGCTGCTGGTCCCTTCCCAGGGGTGCAGGGCCGATGAAGGGCACGCTCATTTCAGTCGCCGGAGTTGTTCCGGAGCTCGCTCAGGAAGGTCGACACGTCGCCCCAATACAGACGCAGGTTGCCGTTGGCTTGCAGGTACTTCTCGATGTAGCGTCGGGCGCTCGCGGGGTCCAGGATGCTGTTGGGGTCCACCTGTACCGAGAAGTGCTCGTAATCCGCGCTCAAGTCCATACCGTCGATCTGCAGCAAACTCCTGAACAGAACGCGGAAGTCCCACGCATCGGGCTGGAAACCCACGAAGAGTAGCGGGCCGTCGCACAGGCGCCGGCGCACTGACGGAGGAACGGCGTCCCGGGTCGATGCAGCCTGGGTGAGGTAGTCGAAGAAATGGTCCTCCGTGATCACCAGCGACTTCGGCTCGGCGAGGTCGCCAAACAGCTTCACCACGATGGGGAAATCGGGCGTGGGCTTCGTCGGCGCGTCCTTCGGCGTGGCGTCCACGTACTCCTGGTCGCGCCGGGAAGACGCGTCGTTCCATCGCAGCAAACGCACGCGCGGCCTCACGCCGGCGCGCTCGGCCAGCGCATCCACCAGCAAGTCGCTCGGGTCCGTCGTGACATAGACCGGCAGGCGGTAGCTGGCCATCACGGCATAAGGATCGTCATCGCCGCCCGGCCCCTGGCGCAGGGCCTGGCCGACGGCGGAAATCACTTCCACCAGCCGCTCGGTCATCTGCGCGGGGGACAGTGCGGCGAGCTCTGGAGGCAGGTGCGCACTGTGCTTGTCCACGATTCGACGGTAGAGGTACTTCATGTACTCGTCACGCGGGAAGGCGCGGTAGCGTGTGGCGGCCATGTACTGCGCGACCCGCGGCAGATCCTCGGTATCGGCTCCGTTCATGGGGTAGCGGTACGTTTCCTTCCAGAGCGCTGCGGTCTCGCGGCGCGTGCCGAAATATGACTCGCACATGCCTGGCCCCAGGATCGGGGTAGAGCGTTCGGCCTTCAGGTTGTCGATGAGACCGCGCCAGGGATCGTGGCCGTCCACCACCTTACCGAAACCGGGCGGATACCAGATGCGCGCACTGTCCAGCCGCGTGAAGAGCACCGGCAGCCACCAGTCCGGCTGGTTCATGACCGAGGTGCGAGCGGCCGAAACCGCGCGATCGACCTCCCCATGGTCCGAGAGCTCCCGGAAGAACACCTGCATGAAACCTTGTGCTGTCGCCATCGACAGCTTGCCCTGCATCGCGACGACCGCGGGCACGCCTACCTGCGCCAGCATCGGTCCGACGGCCGAGAGCGTATTGCGGTTGCGACCGGTGCCCGCGCTTTGGCAGGAACACAGCACGACCAAGCTGGGTGATCGGTCGAGAGCGCCAATGCCCGCGGCCAGTTCCTGCGCGGGCACCAGGGCAGCGCCGCCGTCCGGGTCTTCCAGCCACAGTGCCGGACCCGGGGGGCCAATTGCGCCGTGGCACACCAGGTACAGGATGTCCGCACCTTCCCGCAGCTTGTCAAGGATGTTGGCCAGCGTCGCGGCGCCGGGCGTGGCCAGCATCGCGGCATTCACCCCGAAGAGTGAAGTGGCCGCGACGTCTCGTTCCATCGCGACCTGTACCCGGTCGAAAGCCGCGTCCAAGCCTGTGGGATTGGCAATGGCAATGACCGCCTGCACCTGCTGGCGAGCTCGCAGGTTGGGAAGGCGAAACTCGCGGCTGAACAGGTAGCGAGAGAAAACGCAGTCTGCGTCCTGCAGAAGCGGCGTACCGTCCACCGGATGCGTGATGGTTTCCCAGGGAATTGCGTGCAGTGCCGAGGCAGACGGGTCCACGCGCATCCGTACGCGCAAAAACAGGTTCTGCGTGGCGCAGTAGGCCCTCGCCATGGTGAACGCTTCGCGCAGGTGAGGCGATGAGAAGATGGCCTTCGAAAGAAGCGCACCTGCTGCGGCCGGGTCGCCGCTGTACAGGACGGGGTCCTGCGGGTCCAGGTCGATGCGCGTGATGGGTGTGATGCTGCTCGCCGTATCGATCCGATGCTGCGCGGTCACCTGAAGCGCGTCCGTGGCATCGCGCTGGACCACTATCTCAAGTTCTGAAAAGGCCCTTGACATCCTGTACCCTTCCTCACACCTCATCCCATTGTTAGCTTATGCACGCCCCCCGTAAAGGGGTGCCGAAGGGGGAAAACAGCCAAGTTGATATGGATCATCCTCAGAATTGGGGATGGATCTTGCGTATGCCACCTATTTCGCGACTGCTGGACGTGCATTGATGCCCGGTATATCGCCGTTCCAATTGCCGCCGACAACATCCGTGGATGCTGCACTTGCTGGGCTGGACATCGGAGAGCAGATCACGATTCCGTCACTCCTAGAGGTTGCTGACTGGGAGGCGTTTGAGTCCGCCCGGAAGAATGTCATCCCTAGTCTGTCTCGAAAGGTGCCGGCAAATCGCTACCGGTGCTGATTTCATCGATCTCTGGCCGGAGATCGGAGCGAGCGCTTCTGTAGGGGCTTTTGTTGAAGCGCTAGGCATCACCGGAGGCAGCTGGCGGTGGGCCTTTGCAGGCTCCTAATAGAAGACGCCTTCGTCGGTGACGGACACAAGGCGCTTGCTTTTTTTGCGCCGGATGACGCCAACCATACCTTCAAAAAAACTGGCCGCCAACGGCTCTCTGGACGCCGGAAAGAAAGACAACAGAAGAGCCCTTCTGCGCCTCTCGATCGGATTGGAGTTTTCGAATCCCACCCTTGCTCCACCGATCGTGCAATGTCCTGATGGCCCACGCAGAGAATTGTTCCTTCGGAGAGGGGAGCAAGTCGTCGACGGCGGGATCTACCTGTCCAAATCGGCAGCCGGAGCGAAAAAAGTCACGGCTGTACAGCTCAACTCAAAAGTAAACCCGGAATCGGAGAGCCGGATGATTGTGCAATGATGTTACAAACATCAATCCACGGTTTTGCGCGAGGGGGGAGCGCGTTCAACTGTAGTCATAGTGGGCTGCAGTTTGCTACTGTCGATTTGGGGGAGCGGCTTCGTGTGGGTAGCGATTAGCTACGCAATGGCACGTCGCAAATGTGGTGGCGGGCAGGTATCCACGTCAGGTGTATCAGGACGCGCGCGTTCGGCTCGCACAATAGTGCACCCGCGTTCCGTGCTACAGCTGGGCGCGACGGTCGCGTATGAAGACAAGGTCGACTGGGCTCGTCGAAATCCAGGGCAAGAGCGAGCTACGTAGAAGGAAAAATTAGATGGGGAGTCCGCGATGAACAAAAATAGTCTGCCGAACGAGGGCGGTATTGAAGCTGCTCCGACCAATGCATGGGTTCGCTTCCTTCGCAGCTATGGTCCGACGCCGAACAACCTGACGATGTTTGACGAATACGTGTCAGGCGCATTGGACCGAGCCAAGATTCAGCCGATCAGCTTGACGACGCCGCTGCTTGACGACATGGTCAAGCATATTGAATCCAAGGCGCCGGGCTCACTTCTGATCGCGGGAACTGCGGGTGATGGAAAGACCTACCACTGCCGAGCGCTTTGGGCGCGCATTGGCGGTGACCCTAAAGTCTGGGCGAGCAAGGAAAACGTAAAGGAGCATCAGCTACCCGACGGGCGTTTGGCGGTTTTCATCAAAGATCTTTCCGAATTCAACGGCGAGGAGAGTGACCTGCCGCTGCAGCGCCTTGAAAAGTCGGTCTTAGGAGGTGACGACTCCGAACTCGTGATCTTGGCCGCTAACCACGGCCAGCTCCTTGACCGGCTGCGCGACCTGGGTAAAAGGCAGGAGCGTGTCCATCCTCTCCGCAAACCCCTGCAGGAGCGATTTCTGCAAGCCGGCCCCGCTCCCGATCGCTTGGCTGTCTTTGACCTCAGCCGTTCCACCAGTCGTAAGACGCTCGACGAAGTCGCCAGGTCCGTGGCCGGGCATCCCGAATGGAGCAACTGCTCGCGCTGCACGATGAAGGCCGATGGCAAAATCTGCCCAATAGACGAGAACCGTCGCCGCCTGCTCGGTGAAGGTGATGGCGGGCAGCTCGCGCGCCGGCTCGGCGACTTGGTTGAGATCGCGCGCCTTAACGGGCTGCATCTTCCTGTGCGCGACCTGCTTGCCCTCTGTTCCAACATGGTTCTCGGCTATGCCGATGCCAAGCTGGCCAAGGAAAACCTGATGACCTGCGCCGAGGTCGCCAAGATCCAAGAGGTAGGGCAGATCGGAAAGGCCAGCATCTACGCCAACGTTTTCGGGGCTAACCTGCCCAAACGCCGGGCCTCCGATCGCCCCGTCTTCAAGGCGATGGCGAGCTTTGGCGTCGGCGAGGAGACAACCAATGCCGCCGACGGTCTGCTGGTTTATGGCAAGGACGATGTGAGACTGCAAGCTGACTTTGCGCGCTTGGTATCTATCGATCCGGTGTATGGCGCAACGGCGGACTTTCAAGCTGCCCAAGACGCCTATCTGGAAGGTTATGAAGGCGCCCGCTTGGAGGGTGGCTCCACTGAGTTCATGGAGATGCTGGAGGACCAGCGCCGCAGGCTCTACTTTTCGTTGCCCGAAGCCGAGCCGGGCTACCCTCGTTGGTCGATGACGGCTTTCCGCTTTGCAGGCGACTACCTGGACATTATTGAATCCCTTAGGGACAAGAGGGCCGTGAGCGACGCCACGCGTGGACGTATCGCCCGCGGACTCAATCGGGTCATGACCGGCTTGCTCTTGGAAAACGTTGACCGCATCTTCATCGCCAGCTCTGGAGGTTTCACACAAAGCCGCGTGAGTGTGCTCTGCGACCACGAGACGCCCTCGCGCAGGCAAGGCGGTATGGGCATGGCCATCAAGCTCGACGACGAGACCGGCCGCCCGCAGCTCGACGTGTCGCTCTCGCCAGGCTCCGGCAACTCGGTCACCTTCGATCTCACGCCGATCCGGCATGAGTTCCTCTCGCGCGTAGCTGACGGTGCTTTACCAGCGAGCTTTTCCAATGAGTGCCTCGAAGACCTGCTTGCATTCAAGGCGAAGCTCTTGCGCAAGGCCGAGAACGTGCGCAAGGCCGGCTTTGCCGGCGACGACGACGAGGTTGGCGGAGAAGCCTCGGCCCTGACGCTGAATTTCATCGACATCGAACCAGGAGGCCGCGGCTTCACCCGCCCAGTGACCGTGAGGGCTCCTTCATGAGCGCCGTCCTCAAACGCCCCGAGATCAAAAGCGTCGACTTCTGTGTCGATGAGAACATCTGGGGGCACCGCCTCTACGACGAACAGCTCCCGCATTTGACCGTGCTTGAGTTCCTCGGCGCATTGGGTGCAAACCTTGATAAGCCGCTGCGCCCTCACGAAGGCCTTGGCGGAGCCTTTAAATTCCGGCCGCAGCGCCAAATTCGTCTTCGCGGTCTGTTATTCAACAACCCTTACGTTGAGTCCATCTCCGAGAGTGCGCAGTCCAACGAAGAGAAATGGCGACAGTGGTTCGAGCGCTTCGCCCTGGGCTCGACTGGCAATGGCGACGGCGTTGACGATATGGCTTACCTGCGCCACTCGTTCGCTAGCTTCGATGACTTCGCGAAAGCTGTGGAGCTTCTGCGCTCGTCGTCTTTTGAGTCGCGTAGCAACAAACGTTGGAGTTCGAAGTTCGTTTTTCCTTTCGGTCCCGATGCCCTCTACGAGGACCTGGAGATCGATTCCAAGGGGAAGATGAGCAACGACCGGCGCTTTTTCGCGCGCACCGGTGAACTGCTTTACATGATGCTCACGCGGGCCAAGCGCGGCGCAGAGCTCGGCGACCTGCTGGCTAAGCGCCTCTTCGATCGCGAGGCGCCAATGAATCGGCTCGCCCGTGCGATGCAAGGCTTGCCGCAACGTGCCGACGACTCTAGGCAATCGGGCTATCTACCCGAGGCTGCCAACCCGCGCTTCGACCAAATCTGCGAAGACTGGCTATCTATCCTGGCCAAAGACATGCCGATCTATGACGCCTTGGAGCACGTTATCGCCATTTCTGGCCTCAATATGCTGCTCTATTTCCTAGAGCGGGCCAAGCGCGTTGCCGGCGACGACGATCCAGTTGAGATCGTCTGCGAGATAGTCTCGAAGGAGCGCACGAAAGTTCGCGTGCTCTCCGGCGACAGCTACCAGTTCAACCAAGGCCTGCCCGCGAAGGCGGTGCGCGCCCATGTCGAGGGGATTCGCATGGATGCCGGCTGGGCCGAGGCCGCCTCAAGCGAGTTTCCTGAGGCAGAACGCGTGAGGCTCATGCGCGAGCGCTTCCAGTGGCCCTCGGCTGACGTGGGCGACGACGAGGACTACTCAGGCGAAAACCCCGATGCGTTGTTACTCAGGCTCACAGAGCTTGCGCTTGCGCGCCACGAGCAGCACGTCGGAAAGATCCATACCTCCTGGTCGCGGGCGATCGGGCTGAGTTCCCGCCGCCTCTCACGGCGTACCCGCTACGCGCCCAACGACCGGCTGTTGAAGTCGCTGGTTGTCACCATCGTCGACGATCGCATGCAATTCGACGAGTTCTTGGCTGAAGCCAAGAAGCGCTATGGCCTGGTTCTCGGCGATGCAGAAGGAGCACGCCTAGTCGATGCGAAGCTCGTCGACCAAGAGGAGCTCAGCGAAAATCGTGACAACCTCGAAGCCCGACTCGTCGGATTGGGCTTGGTGCGTAGACTCTCTGACTCCTGTTCGTTCGTTGAAAACCCGTTCGCGTTCAAGGGGGAGTCCACATGCTGACCGACCGCATCATCGGGCGTGTCGGTGCTGACATCCTCGCCAAGCGCATTTCTAATCCAGGTCAGCCAGGCGACTCCGTGGCGCTTTTTCGGCTTGACAAGCTCTCGTCGAGCCAAATTGCCGCCGTCGCGCGTGCCATCCTCGCTAACCCAGAGCTTCGTGCTCGGGTGGATTTGATGATCCCGGAAGCGCTGGTCGACGGCCAAGGCCTGCCGACCGAGATCCTGATTTCGCACAACGCAGGCTACGTTCGCAACAACGCTGCGACTGCAAAGGTGGCAATCCTCACCGCCAATGGCAACGAGCACAACTTGGCTGACACGCTGGGGCATGTGATGGCGATTGGCGCCAAGGAGATGCGCGCTGATCCCGAGCCTTGGGTCGAGGCGGCCTTGCATGCGGGCGGCCAGTCGCCTGTGCCGGAGGATCGCTTGGTGTTTCATGCCGCCCTGGGCGGCTTGCTGACGTCTTCCGAGCTGTCGCTCGTGCAGCTCGGCGAGTTTTGTTCCGAGATCGTCGAGGCGATGTCCACCCGAGGGCTGGCCATCCGCGACGCCGTTGGATTCGCTTTACCGCGCGCGGGGCTCCCCCGCGACAGCGCGTTCTTCTCCAACGCCAGAAGCTTCGGGGCGCTTCGTAAGCCCTGGCAGAATGGGCTGCTGCCGGTTCCGTTGACACCGACCTAAGCTTCTTGAGCTTTCTCGAACTGTACGGGACTGAGATACCCGAGCGTCGAATGCCGGCGTGTCGGGTTGTAGAAGCGTTCGATGTAGTCGAACACGTCTGAACGGG